>Ga0126371_10000120_pt1 | contig 56498 bp, 61 predicted proteins | sample PanSoiMetaPlot_4_FD_110145 | JGI IMG/M metagenome (GOLD analysis project Ga0126371, IMG submission 110145) | Tropical forest soil microbial communities from Panama - MetaG Plot_4 | ecosystem: Environmental > Terrestrial > Soil > Tropical forest > Bulk soil | place: Panama | collected 2016-02-17
GCCCGCTCCCACTGCCGCGCCATCTTCAGCGAGACGAGCGCAGCAACGGCTAGCACGATCAGAATGGCGCCCGGTGCGATCGCGTGGCCGAACGCGATCGCGATAAAGCCGAGACCGCCGAGAACGATCGCGATCGCTAGCGAGATCGGGTTGGGGCTCATCGCTCGGCAGTCTACACCGAACTCCTGGCACCGAGCACCTTGCCCGCGGGCAACCTTCCCCCTATAGTCCGCGGCTCATGCAGGAAGCCGCCCGCGACGTCGCGTTCCGGCACCGTCATCTTCTCGGCATCGAAGGTCTGTCGCCGGAGGAAATAAACCATTTCCTCGATCTCGCCGACGGTTACGTCGACCTCAATCGGCAGGCCGAAAAGAAACGCACATTGTTGCGCGGTCGCACGATCATCAACTGTTTCTTCGAGAACTCGACGCGGACCCGCACCTCTTTCGAAGTAGCGGGCAAGCGGCTTGGGGGCGACGTGATCAACATGGCGGTCGCGGTGAGCTCGATGCACAAGGGCGAGACGCTGATCGACACCGCGATGACATTGAATGCGATGCATCCCGACGTACTGATCGTCCGTCATCCGGAATCGGGCGCCGTGCAATTGCTTTCCGAAAAGCTCGATTGTGCCGTCATCAACGCCGGTGACGGCAGCCACGAGCACCCGACACAAGCGCTGCTCGATGCGCTGACGATCCGGCGGCGCAAGGGTCGGCTGAGCGGCCTCACCGTAGCGATCTGCGGCGACGTCCTGCACAGCCGCGTCGCGCGCTCGAACATCGCACTGATGAACATCGTGGGGGCGCGAGTGCGCGTCGTCGCGCCGCGCACCTTGCTCCCTGCGGAGATCGAGCGGCTCGGCGTCGAGGTGTTTCACAACATGGCCGAGGGGCTAGCAGACGTGGACATCGTCATGATGCTTCGGCTGCAGAGCGAGCGGATGCACGGCGCATTCATCCCCTCGACGCGCGAGTACTTCCATTTCTTCGGCCTCGACTACGACAAATTGCGCGCGGCAAAACCGGACGCGCTGATCATGCATCCCGGGCCGATGAACCGCGGTGTCGAGATCGGCAGCGCGGTCGCCGACGACATAGACCGCAGCCTGATCCGGGCTCAGGTCGAGATGGGCGTCGCTGTCCGCATGGCCTGCCTCGAGATCCTGACCCGGGATCTCGGCAATGGACCGCCTTTGCCGTGAACCGGCTGCTGTTCCGCCGAGCCCGTTTGTTGGATCCCGAAAGCGGCCTCGATGCTTGCGGTGATCTCATGGTCGAAGGCGAGCGGATCGCCGCTGTCGGCGGTGGTCTCTCGGCGGCTGGGCGGGGCGCAGAAGTGGTCGAGGCCGGTGGGCTATGCCTCGCGCCGGGGCTCGTCGACATGCGCGTGCAATTACGCGAGCCCGGCGCCGAGCACATGGAGTCGGTCGAGACCGCAGGACAAGCCGCAGCCGCCGGCGGCGTCACGACGATGGTTGCCCTGCCGAACACCAATCCGCCCGTCGACGACATCTCGGTCGTCGAATTCCTCGCCCGCCGGGCGCGCGAGGTGAAGCTCGCGAAGGTCCATACTTATGCCGCCGCGACAAAGGGGTTGAAAGGCCGCGATCTCACGGAGATGGGGCTGCTCGCCGCGAATGGCGCGCTGGGATTCACCGATGGCGCGCAGGCGGTCGCGGATGCGCTCGTAATGCGTCGCGTGCTCGCTTACGCCCGGACGTTCGACCTGCTGGTCGTTCAGCATCCCGAAGAGCCGAGCCTCGCGCGTGCCGGCGAGGTCAGTGAGGGCGAGATCGCCACGCGTCTCGGTCTGCCGGCGATCCCCTCGGCTGCCGAAGTCATTATGATCGAGCGGGATCTGCGGCTCGTCGAGATCACCGGCGCCCGCTACCATGTCGCGCATGTGTCGACCGCCGCGGGCGTCGAAGCGATCCGCAGAGCCAAAGCGCTGGAACTACCGGTCACCTGCGATACCGCGCCGCCCTATTTCGTGCTGAACGAGACGGCGATAGGTGATTATCGGACTTTCGCGAAACTCTCGCCGCCGCTGCGCAGCGAATGGGACCGGCGGGCCGTGGTCGAAGGGCTGCGCGATGGCACGATCGACGCGATTGCCAGCGATCACGCACCATGGGACCAAGATTCGAAGCGCCTGCCGTTCAGTTCGGCGGCCTACGGCATCGTTGGACTTGAAACGTTGTTGCCGCTGTCGCTGGAGCTCTACCACAACAGTCATCTCGGCCTGCTCGAGGTAATCCGGCGCCTCGCCTGTAATCCGGCCCGGATCTTGCGCCTACCGGTAGGCCGCCTCGCTGTCGGCGCGCCGGCTGACCTGCTGCTCTTCGATGCCGATACGTCCTGGCGGATCTCCACTGACGAGTTCCGTTCGAAATCGAAGAATGCGCCGTTCGACGGACGCCCGGTGTGCGGCCGGGTGCGGCGCACCATCGTCGACGGCCGCACGATTTTCCAGGCGGATATTTGAGTGATCTCCCTGCTCGCCGCCGCCATCCTCGGCTATTTGCTCGGCTCGATCCCGTTCGGTCTGCTGCTCACCCGGCTTGCCGGGCGCGGCGACGTCCGCCGAATCGGCTCCGGCAATATCGGTGCCACGAATGTATTGCGGACCGGCAGCAAGGGTCTGGCGGCGCTCACGTTATTGCTCGATCTCGCGAAAGGCGCCGCGGCCGTGGCGATTGCGAGTGGCTGGCGGCCGGGGGCAGCGCTGGTCGCCGCCGGATGCGTGATCCTGGGCCATATGTTTCCGGTGTGGCTCGGGTTTCGCGGCGGGAAGGGCGTTGCTACCGCGCTCGGCGTGTTAATACCCCTCGCCTGGCCGGTAGCCGTAACCTCCGCATTGCTGTGGGTCGCCACCGCCCTTGTTTCGCACTACTCATCGCTCGCCGCATTGGTGGCCGCGATTGTCGGCGCCGGGCTTGCGTTTTTCCTGGCCGACAGAATGACCGCGCTGGTGATCGCCGCTATCGCTCTGTTAATCATCTTTCGGCATCACTCCAACATCCGCCGCCTCCTCGCAGGCACGGAAAGCCGGATCTCTTTCAGGAAAAGCTGAGGACACCCTGCCAGCACGCGAACTGGATCCGCAGGAGCGGCTCGACTGGTTGCGGTTGTGCCGTACGGAGACAATCGGTCCGATCAGCTTTTTCGCGATGTTGCGTCGCTTCGGCTCGGCGCGGGCGGCGCTTGAGATGCTGCCGCAGCTGGCTCGCCGCAGCGAACGCGCGAAGACCGTCACGGCAGTAACGCGCGCCGCAGCCGAAGCCGAGCTCGCCGCGCTGCACAAAGCCGGCGCCCGGCTGGTCTGCTGGGGCGAACCGCTCTATCCGAGCGGGCTTGCCGCGATCGACGACGCGCCGCCGCTTCTCACCGTTCTCGGCCTGCCCGAGCTGTTGCAGAAACCGATGGTGGCGGTCGTCGGCGCCCGCAACGCCTCGGCCAACGGCCGCCGCTTCAGCCGCGAGCTCGCCGCCGCCCTCGGCCAGGCCGGAGTTGTCGTCGTCTCCGGTCTCGCTCGCGGGATTGATGCCGCCGCTCATCTCGGAGCGCTCGAAACGGGCAGCGTCGCGGTGGTCGCGGGCGGCGTCGATGTCGTCTATCCTCATGAAAACAGAGGGGTACACAACGCTTTGGCGCGCCAGGGCGCGATCATCGCCGAGCTGCCTCTCGGCACCGAGCCGCAGGCGCGTCATTTTCCGCGCCGCAACCGGATCATTTCCGGCATGACGCTCGGCGTTGTCGTCGTCGAAGCTGCGGCACGTTCGGGCTCGCTGATCACCGCGCGGTTGGCGCTGGAGCAGGGCCGCGACGTCTTTGCGGTACCGGGTTCACCGGTCGATCCGCGGTGCCGCGGCTCGAACGATCTCATTCGGCATGGCGCGACATTGACCGAAAATGCCGAGGACGTGCTCTCGCAGCTCGGCCCGTTGCTCAAAGCCGGCAACTCTGCGCCCGCAGCTCCTCGGGCGGAGATCCCGGCTATGCCCGGCTGGCCGCAACCGGAGAGAGGCCAATTGATCGAGGACGAGGCAGGCTTCGAGCTGATATTGGAAAGACTGGGCCCGACGCCGGTCGCGGTTGACGAACTGATACGGCAATGCCACTTGTCAGCCGCCGAGGTTGCCACCCTCCTCTTAGAGCTGGAACTTGCCGGCAGGGTCGAACGTCATCCCGGCAACTTGGTTTCTCTGCGCTAATGTTTACGTCCGTTGATAGGTGCCCATCTACATTCTCCTGCGGATTGGGCGCGGGCCATAGATCGGATTCATGAAAGTCGTAGTTGTCGAATCTCCCGCCAAAGCGCGAACCATTAACCGATATTTGGGCAGCGACTACAAAGTCGTCGCGAGCTACGGCCATGTTCGCGATCTTCCGGCTAAGGACGGCTCGGTGCTGCCGGATCGCGATTTTGCGATGTCGTGGGAGGTCGACAGCAAATCCGAAAAGCACATAAAGGCGATCGTCGAGGCGGCACGCAAGGCCGAAGGGCTCTTCCTTGCGACCGACCCCGACCGCGAAGGCGAGGCCATCTCCTGGCACGTCCGCGAAGTGCTCAACTCCCGCCGCGGGCTTAGCCACCTCGATGTAAAGCGCGTCGTCTTCAACGAAGTAACCCGGAGCGCAGTCCTCGACGCGTTCCGCCGGCCGCGCGAGATCGACCGCGAGCTCGTCGAGGCTTATCTCGCCCGCCGTGCGCTCGACTACCTCGTGGGCTTCACGCTGTCGCCGGTGCTGTGGCGCAAGCTTCCGGGCAGCCGCTCGGCGGGCCGCGTGCAGTCGGTTGCGCTGCGTCTCATCTGCGAGCGCGAAGCCGAGATCGAGGCGTTCAAGCCGCGCGAATACTGGTCGATCGAAGTCGAATTCCAGACGGACGCCGGTCAAACCTTTACGGCGCGGCTGACTCACCTCGACGGCAAGCGGCTCGACCGCTTCGATCTCGACACCGAGGCTAAGGCGCGCGCCGCTGCGGACGCAATCCTGCGCGCATCCGGCTTTGCCGTCGCGGAGATCGACAGCCGACAGGTCCGTCGCAATCCGTTCCCGCCGTTTACGACTTCGACCCTGCAGCAGGAAGCCTCGCGCAAGCTTGGGCTCGGCGCCAGCCGCACGATGCAGATCGCGCAGCGCCTTTACGAGGGCGTCGATCTCGGCGGCGAGGTGGTCGGGCTGATCACCTATATGCGCACCGACGGCGTGGCGATTTCGACCGAAGCCATCGCCGCCGCCCGCCGGCTGATCGGCAGCGATTTCGGGCCGCAATACGTGCCGGACCAGCCGCGGCTCTACCGCAGCCCGGCGAAGAACGCGCAGGAGGCGCACGAGGCGATCCGGCCGACCGATCTCGGCCGCAAGCCGGCCGACGTCGCTGCCCATCTCGACAGCGACCAGCGCCGGCTCTACGAGCTGATATGGAAACGAACGGTCGCCAGCCAGATGGCGTCGGCGCTTCTCGAGCAGGTCGCCGTCGACATCGCCGATGCGAGCGAACAGCTGCGGTTGCGCGCGAACGGGTCGGTCATCTTGTTCGACGGGTTCCTCGCGCTGTATCAGGAGGGCCGCGACGACGCGGCCGACGAGGAAGGGGACAGCGCCCGTCTCCCAGAAATGCGGAAAACTGAAGGACTGGCCCGCGGGGATGTGAAGCCCAGCCAGCACTTCACACAACCGCCGCCACGCTATACCGAAGCGAGCCTCGTCAAAAAGCTCGAAGAGCTCGGGATCGGGCGGCCTTCTACTTATGCTGCGATTTTGCAGGTGCTCCAGGATCGCGCCTATGTCCGGCTAGACAAACGGCGGTTTATTCCGGAAGACCGTGGCCGACTCGTCACCGTTTTTCTTACGAGCTTTTTCGAGCGTTATGTCGAGTACAACTTCACTGCCGATCTCGAGAACCAGCTCGACGAAGTTTCCGGTGGCCGCATCGACTGGAAGGAGGTGTTGCGCAATTTTTGGCGGGACTTCTCTGCTGCCGTCGATGGCACGAAGGAACTGACCATCACCCAGGTGTTGAGCGCCCTCGACGAAGAGCTCGGCCGGCACTTTTTCCCCGATGGAGAAGCCGGGGACGATCCGCGCCTATGCCCGGTTTGCGGCGCTGGAAGACTCAGTCTCAAACTGGGTAAATTCGGCGCCTTCATCGGCTGTTCCAATTACCCGAACTGCCGCTATACCCGTCCGCTCGCGATTGAGGCCGAGGCAGAGAGCACACCGGCCGAGATGGCGCTGGGAACCGACCCGTCGACCGGGCTGGCGATTGCCCTCAAGAAGGGTCCCTACGGGCATTACGTCCAGCTGGGTGAAGGCAACGGTGAGTTCAAGCCCAAGCGGGTGGCGATCCCGCGTTCGATGAGGCCGGCTGATATCGACACCGAGACGGCGCTGCGGCTGCTCGCGCTGCCGCGCGAGCTCGGACGGCACCCAGAGACGGGCCAAACGATTACCGCCGGCATCGGCCGGTTCGGGCCCTACATCAAGCATGGGGGAACGTTTAGATCGCTTGGCCCCGATGATGACGTGCTGTCGATCGGGTCGAACCGCGCGGTCGTGCTGCTCGCCGAACCCTCGGGGGAACGCCGCCGCGGACCACAACTATTGAGGGAACTCGGCTCTCATCCCGAGGGCGGCGCGATCGGGCTCTACCGCGGACGCTACGGCCTCTATGTCAGCCATGACGGCGTCATCGCGTCGCTGCCGCGTGGCGCCGACGTCGAGGGTTTTTTGCTAGAAGAGGCATTGCCGCTGCTTGCAGCGCAGCGCAGCAAGGTCAAGACGCGAGGAGGCAAAACCTCCAGGTCCGCCGCGGCGAGTTCTGCCGGCGCTGGAAAACGCACCGCAAAAAAAGACAGTGCAGCCAAGAAGAACAGTGTCGCCAACAAGGCCCGCTCCGCGCGATCGAAGAAGAAGCCGCAGTCCGGACCTGGCACTCAATCGAGTTAGCTCAACTGCCGCTTCTCCCATGGCGAAATCGCGCGGGAAGGCTGCTGAAAGGGCCGCGCCGGGCCGTGGCCAGCTTCCTTCAATGGGCGAGCTGCTTGCCTTTATTAGGGAAAGCCCTTCCGCGGTCGGCAAACGCGAGATCGCCCGCGCTTTCCGCGTGCCGTCAAGCAATCGCGCAGAGCTGCGGGACATGCTGCGCCAAATCGAACGGACGGGCGCCGTCACTCGCGCCGCCAACCGGCGCCTTGTCGCCGCTGCGCCGCTTCCGGAAGTCACGACTATCGAGCGGTTCGGCAGCGATGAGGATGGCATCCCACTCGCCCGCCCAGTCGTGCGGCAAGGGCAGGGTGAGCCTCCGATATTGCGGCTCCGGGAAGCCGGGGTCGACGAGGCGCTGGCGGTTGGCGAGCGGGCGATCGCGCGGCTCACGCTGCGCGAAACCGGCGACGTCGAGGCTCGGATCATCCGTCGGCTCCCACCCGCCCGCGAGCGAATCGTCGGCATGTACCAGAGCACGCGCGAGGGCGGCAGGCTCATGCCGGCGGACCGGCGCGACCGCAGCGAATACCGTGTGGCGTCGCGCGACACGGGCGGCGCCAGCGACGGCGAGTTGGTTGTCGCCGAGCTACTCTCGGCGGCAAGGTTTGGAGCACCGCGCGTCCGGATCCTCGAACATCTTGGCCCTGCATCGGACCCCGGTGCAATAAGCCGGCTGGCGATTGCGGCCTATGGCATTCCGACCGAATTTCCCGCTGCGGCGATCGCAGAGGCGGAAGCGGCACTCCCGATAACGCCAGAGGGCCGCGCCGATCTACGTGACATCCCGCTGGTCACGATCGACGGCAGCGATGCGCGCGATTTCGACGACGCGGTGTGGGCCGAGCCCGACCCTGGTCCGGAGAACCGCGGCGGCTGGCACCTGATTGTGGCGATCGCCGATGTCGCCTGGTATGTCCGTCCCGGCAGCGCGCTGGACCGAGAGGCCGAACGGCGCGGAAACTCGGTCTATTTTCCCGACCGCGTCGTTCCGATGCTGCCCGAGGCGCTGTCCAACGATCTCTGTTCGCTGAGACCGCACGTCGATCGCGCTTGCCTTGCAGTCCATCTCTGGATTGACGGCGAGGGCCGTAAGCGGCGCCACCGGTTCGAACGTGCGGTGATGCGCTCCGCCGCGCGGCTCACTTACGAAGAAGTTCAGGAAGCGCGCAACGGCCAGATCGCTTGCGTGCTGCCGCAGAAAGCGCTAGCGGCGCTCTATGGCGCTTTCGCAGCGCTAGCCACAGCGCGTGCAACGCGCGGCGCTCTCGAACTCGATCTCAGGGAGGATCGGGTCGTGCTCGACGCAGAAGGACGGCCCGCAGACATTGTGCGTGCCGTCCGGCTCGATAGCCATCGTTTGATCGAAGAATTCATGATCCTGGCAAATGTTGCCGCGGCCGAAGAATTGGAAGCGAGGCGGCAACCCTGCGTGTACCGGGTCCATGACGCGCCCGATCCGGAAAAAATCGAATCGTTGCGAGTGTTTCTTGAAGACATGGGCATTCCCGGTCTCGCATTGAGGAGAGGACAGGCCTTGAAGCCCGAGCTCTTCAACCGCGTGTTGCGTCGCGCGGCGGAAACTCCGGAGGCCGCTCTCGTCAACGACCTCGTTCTGCGGTGTCAGGCGCAGGCCGGCTACAGCCCGAACAATATTGGGCATTTCGGCCTGGCGTTGCGCCGTTACGCCCACTTCACGTCACCGATCCGCCGCTATGCCGATCTCCTCGTCCATCGCGCGTTGATTGCCGCGGCATCCGCGGGAGGGCACGCCAGCACCGACCAAGCGCGTCTGGCGGCGGTCGGCGAACACATATCGGCGACGGAGCGACGCGCGGCTGCGGCCGAACGGGCGGCGATCGAGCGGTATCGTGCGACGTTTCTCGCGCGCTCGGTCGGTGGCGTTTTGGAGGCCCGGATCAGTGGCGTCGCCGATTTCGGTCTCTTTGTGAGGTTGAAAGAGAGCGGCGCCGACGGCCTCGTCCCAATCGCAACCCTGCCCGGCGATTATTACGTCCGAGACCAGCGAGGCCACCGATTAACGGGGCGCACTTCCGGCCGTGTCTACCGGCTCGGCGACGAGCTATTGGCACGGCTCGTCGAAGCAGACGGTATTGGCGGCCGACTGGTCTTCCGCATTGACGGTGGAGAGCCGAATTTCGGCTCTGGCGGCCGGTTACAGAGGGGCAAGGGTGCAAGACGGCTGCCGGCTCCGCAGGGCCGGCGGCGTTGATTGCGGAGCACCCGGTTTTACTGTAGTCATATCAACGAGGGAGATTTTCGCCGAGGCTATCGGATCGCCAAAAGTGCGTCGCTGCGGGGGAAATCGAGGGTTCCTTCTGTGGAGTGAGTGCCCGTGTCGTTGCGTCCGGCCACAGTGCTCGTGCGGGCGAGTAACATCATCGTCCTCGTCGCGCTGGCCGCCTGCGCCGAGCATCAGGCGTTGCCTACTGATCCGACGGCGCGGCTGTTTGCGCGCGGGCTCGACGAGATTTCCGACCTTTACATCTCTCCCGTATCCAGCCGAAAGCTCGTTCTCGCCGGCGCATCGCGGTTTTCGCGGTTAGATGACAAATTCTCCATTGTGGAGACCGCCGGGTCGGACAAGACACAGATCGTGCTCTCCTATGGTGGGCAAGAAGTTGCGGGATTTTCGGTGCCGTCCCACGACGATCCTCACGACTGGGGCGCGGTGATGGGGCACCTGATTGCTGCCGCCAAGGAGGCCTCCCCGACCGTCGCAGTCCTCCCCGAGGACCAGATCGACAAGGCTTTGTTCGACGGCATCACCGCATCGCTCGATCGCTTCTCGCGGTATTCTGCGCCGGACGTCGCCCGCGACCAACGAGCCGTACGGGACGGGTTCGGCGGGATCGGAGTGACCCTCGACGTACTGAACGAGGGGTTTCAGATCACAGCAGTCACGCCGCGGGGCCCCGCGGACCTCGCAGGGATTAAACCGGACGACCGGCTTGTTGCGATCGACAAGGCGCCGACGGCCGGGCGATCGCAAGCCGATGTCGTGCACGCGCTTCGCGGCCCAATCCTGAGCCCTATCGAGATCACCGTTTATCGGCCGAGCGTTGGCCAGAATCGCACCTACCGGCTGCTGCGCGAATTGGTGGTTCTCCCGACCGTGACTGTCTCTCAGGAGAGCGGTATTGCGACTTTCCATGTGGCGAGCTTCAACCAAAACACGACGCAGCAAGTTGTCGAAGTGCTGAGGGCCGTAAAACGCGACCTAGGTGCGCAGCTTCGTGGGATAATTCTAGATTTGCGTAGTAACCCCGGTGGACTTCTCGATCAGGCCGTTAGTCTCTCGGATGTGTTCATCGCCAAAGGACCGATCGTTTCGACCGTCGGCCGGCACCCTGCCAGCCGTCAATATTTCGAGGCCTCCGGTGACAGTATTGCTCCACAGGTACCGATCGTCGTTCTGATTAACGGCGGTTCGGCTTCGTCTTCCGAAATCGTCGCTGCGGCGCTGCAGGATACTGGGCGCGCGGTCGTCGTCGGCAGCACCTCCTATGGGAAGGGCACAGTGCAAACGGTGTTGCGATTGCCGAACGACGGCGAATTGACGCTAACCTGGGCCCAACTGGTCGCGCCATCGGGCTATCTTTTGCACGAACACGGCGTCGTTCCGACCCTGTGCACGAGCGATCTCGGCGACGATGACAATTCGGTGCAAATTGCGCTGCAGCGAGCTGCCACGTTCGTGGCGGTCTCGCCGCTTGTGGTCGAGCAACGCGCCTCACTCGATGAAGGCGCTTGGTTGCAACTACGCCGCGCATGCCCGGCGCGGCAGGGTGAGCATGAGATCGACCTCAGAGTGGCAAAACGTCTCCTTTCGGACCCGACGCTCTACAGTGAAGCGGTGCACGCGCTTGGCGGCGGGCAAAACCTGGCTTCCGTTCCGATCGCGGCTACACCGTCCCGCGACTCCGGCTTGACAGGGGTGGGGGGATCGCTATCTTCAAGCCCACATTAGCCCGAAGCGTGAAAGTAACCCCCCGATGGCCAAGACCAATACTGTTCTTATCAAGCTGGTGAGCAGTGCCGATACCGGCTATTACTATGTCACGAAAAAGAATCCGCGTGCCAAGACCGACAAGCTTGAGCTAAAGAAGTTCGATCCCGTCGCACGCAAACACGTCATATTTAAAGAGGCGAAAATCAAGTAAGAGGTGTGAGGCTAGGCTGGTCTCGCCGGTTAGGGTTTTACGGCGTCAGCGCCGCGTCCTTTAGCGGGGAGGCAGGCGCGGAGGCCGTTGCTGGTTTGGACACGGCAATCACGCAATTTCGCCCACGGCTTTTTGCGGCGTAAAGGGCCTCATCGGCGCGCCTAAGCATCCCCTCGCGATCATCGCCTCGTTCGGCAGCGGCAGTGACGCCGATGCTGATCGTCACCGGCCGGTTTTCGCCGCCGCCCAACGTGAACGGCTCCCGCGCGACCGCCGCGCGCAGGCGCTCGGCGACTGCGGTGGCGATCGTGATGTCGGTTTCCGGCATTACGACAACAAATTCTTCTCCCCCCAGTCGGGCAACGAGATCAACGCTGCGGACGCTGTTCACGGTTCGTCCGGCGAGCTCTCTCAATACCTCATCTCCTGCGGCGTGCCCGTAGGTGTCGTTGACGGTTTTGAAATGATCGATATCGAACAACAACACGACGACGCTGATCGCGTCGCGGTGGACGCGCTCCATGAGTTCGTCGAGATGGGCGAATAGATATCGCCGATTGTAAAGGCCGGTCAGTTCGTCGGTCAGTGCAAGGGCAAGGCTGCGGTGATAACTCTCCTGCAGTCTGTCCTGCAGCCTTTTGCGGCGGATCTGGATGGCCGTCCGCGCCAGCAATTCGTTCCGGTCTGCAGAGCGTATCAGGTAATCGTTGGCCCCCAGATCGAGACCCTTGGCGGGCAGAGACGGATTTCTGTCCTCGGCGATCAGCAGGATCGGAAGTTGGCGAAAGGCCTCGTTGGCACGGCAGTGAGTGACAAGCCGCAATGCGTCTCCACCGGACGTCGATAGGCTTGCGATCATCAGTTCGGTATCGGCCGCGAGCAGTCGTTGCGCCTCCGCATAACCGGACGCGCGGCTCACCGAACGGGCGAGCGGCGACAAGGTTTCGATCATTCGAGCCGCCGCGAATTCATCGTCATCGACAATCAGAATCCGAGCCGGGCTCGTATCTTCCGCGACGGGAAGATCGCGACCGCCAAACCGACCGCAGATCCCTTCGCGGAGGCGCAACTCCTCCATCATTCTCTTAAGGCGGACAAGCGAGCGCACGCGTGCGAACAGCGCAACGTCGTTCACCGGTTTTGTCAAGAAATCGTCGGCACCCGCTTCGAGACCGCACAGGCGATTGGCGACATCGGATAGCGCCGTCACCATGACGACCGGCACGTCGGCGGTGCGGGGAGTGGCCTTTAGCGTGCGACAAACTTTGAAGCCGTCCATTCCCGGCATCATCACGTCGAGCAGAATGACGTCCGGCAGCTCTCTGTCAGCGATTTCCAGAGCAGCAGGGCCGTTGTAGGCCGTCAAGACATCGAAATATTCGCTCGAGAGCTTGGCCTCGAGCAATTTTACATTTGCCTCGATGTCATCGACGACTAGAACGCGACCAGACATGAGCGGCTCACACCTGAGGGGGGGAGGTCGAGTGCTCGCGTCACGAGAGGAAGCGCTCGACGGTTCTCATGAAGCTGGCGATGGAGATCGGCTTAGCGATATACGCCTCGCAACCGCCGTCACGGATCTTCTCCTCATCGCCTTTCATAGCGAACGCCGTTACCGCGATAATCGGAATCGTGCGCAGATCGTCGTCTTCCTTGATCCATTGGGTGACTTGCAGACCGGATACTTCGGGAAGCTGAATGTCCATTAGAATCAGGTCAGGGCGATGCTGGCGGGCCAGCGCAAGGGCTTCCTTCCCATCCTTGGTCTGCAGGGTATCGTAACCATGCGCCACCAGGAGATCGTTGAAGAGCTTCATATTGAGATCGTTATCCTCAACGATCAACACTTTCTTCTGCCTGGGAGAGCGGCCATTCACCTGGAATTTTGCGCCTTCGATCGTCATGCTCCCCGCCTCGAAAAGTCGTCGGACCGAATGGAGCGGCCGGCGGCTAGGGCGACATAGACCGCTGTTCCCGTTCTGCAGACGGTCATCGCGGCAGGGTATATAGGGATAAGCTTAACTGTCCGTAACTGATGTTCTACGATTGAAGATCACGCTATGCCATTGCGTTTTCGGATCGGCATCGATCTTGGCGACACCAAAATAGAGGGTGCCGCCATCGGTATCTCGGGCTCAGTGCATCTCCGCCGGCGAATTCCGACACCGGTGCAAGACTATCCCCGGACAATCGATGCGATCATCGCTCTGGTCGAGGGCATGGAACAGGAAATTGGCCGCAAGGCCTCCGTCGGCATCGGCATTCCAGGGGCTGTCTCGCCGACGACTGGCCTCGTAAAAAACGCCAATTCCATCTGGCTGATCGGCCGCCCTTTGCAGCGCGATATCGAGGCGGCTCTCGGACGGCCGGTACGTCTGGCTAATGACGCCAATTGCTTTGCATTGTCGGAGGCCACCGACGGCGCCGGAGCAGGGATGGAGACGGTGTTCGGCGTCATCCTCGGCACCGGCGTCGGCGGCGGCATCACGATCGGCGGCCGCATTCAGGTCGGCGCCAATGCGATTGCAGGGGAATGGGGACACAACCCGCTGCCCTGGCCGGGTCCAGACGAGGCGCCTGGGCAGACCTGCTATTGCGGCCGCTCCGGCTGCATTGAAACCTTTCTCTCTGGGCCGGCGCTCGCCGCGGATCACCGGCGACAGAGCGGAAAGGTTCTAGAGGCGCGGGGCATTGTGCGTGCGGCGGAGAGGGGGGATCCAGAGTGTGCAGCGACGCTTGCGCGCTACACGGAGCGTCTCGCCCGGGGTCTGGCCTCTGTCATCAATCTGATGGATCCGGCCGCCATCGTGCTGGGCGGTGGCCTCTCCGGCATTTCCTCGCTCTACGAGGAAGTCCCGCGGCTGTGGACGCGTTATGTCTTCTCGGATCACGTGGTTACGCGCCTGCTGCCGCCGGTTCACGGCGACTCCAGCGGTGTGCGGGGCGCGGCATGGCTGTGGCAGCCGGAGGAAGGGCCGTGACGACGCTGTGCCGCGACTGCGCCGCCTCGGCGCCGCGCCCGATTGTGCCGAACGTTGCGAGGCCTGCGTTTCGCCGCGGCTCGTACGCATCGGGAGCCAACTGGATTGTCTGTCGCTCACGTGGATTGCGACGCGCTTTTTGCGACGGTTGAAAAGCGCGGCAGGCCCGAACTGACCGATAGCCACGCGGCCGATCCGCCGACGCTGTTCGACGGGTCGCACCGGCTCGAACACGCGATCGATCAAATCCGTACAAAGCTCGGCCAGGACACGCTGCAATTCGGTCGCGGCCTGCCGCATGGGGTTTAGCAACTCGGCTTCGGGAGCGGCTCTATATCGTCGAGCTTTGCACGGATCGCGTAGTCGCCATAGTCAATCACCATCTCCTGCGAGACGCCGTTGTCGAGCAGGCGCATGCCGAGTTCGTAATCCGGTTTCTCGGCGCTTGCATCGGCCGGAAAAAAAGCGAGCCGCATGCGCCAGCCGGGCCGCTCAAGCAGCGAGCTGCGGACGGCCGCCGCCGGATCGGCTGTCACTTTGATGCCGATCGCAGCGGAGACTTGCACCGCGTTCTCGTCTGTCGCTCCGTCGAATACCAGACGCGACAGGAAATTCTGTCCCTCCCGCGCGGCATCGATCAGCGTGATTGTGTGTGCGCTGGGAAACAACACGCCCGGTTCGAGCCTTAGCGTCTGCGGCTGCGGTTTTGTGAACTCCGCAACTCCGCCTTTCCCCGGCGCGTCCAGCCGCGCTTCGCCACGGATCTCCTGATCGACCTCGCCGTTTCGTGTTTGCTTCTGATTAAACCGGTATCGCGTACCGTCCTTTGCTTCCCAGGTCACGAAGCTCGAGATAATGTCGACATCTGCACTTTCCGCGTAGCGCATCTTCAATCGATAACGCTGCTCTATCGTCCACCCGTCGCAGGTTTCGCCCCACTCGTAATCCATCGTACCGCGCGCATCCACGACGCCTGAGTCATTGCGGGCGCTTCCCAGTGTCATCGAATAGAGCGCACGATGCGGGGCAACCTCAGCCCCGCTCGCGGATGGCGCGTATGCCGCGATCGTGACGACCGCCGCGCCGAGAAGGGCCCTTAACCTCCATTCTTTCATCGGCGAAAACTCCTGCGTCGCTGCCGCCGGCGGTCGTGCCAACAGCAAATTATATGCCGAATTCGCTCCGTCGCGCCCGCGACGTTAGAGAAGTTGACAGCCTAAGATTTTGTGCCTCTCGCAGGCGGCAGATCGAGGCGGATGTGGAGTTCCCGCAACCGCTCCGCCGGAACCGGCGCCGGTGCTCCCATAAGCAGGTCGCGCGCCTGCTGGTTCATCGGAAACGCGACGACCTCGCGAATGTTCGGCGTGCCCGCCAGCAGCATGACGATCCGGTCGATGCCGGGCGCCATACCGCCATGCGGCGGGGCGCCGTATTTGAAGGCGTTGAGCACCCCGGAAAAGCGCGACTCGACCTCGGCGGCGGAATAGCCGGCGATCGCGAAGGCCTTGTACATCATGTCGGGCCGATGATTGCGGATCGCGCCCGACGCCAACTCGACGCCGTTGCACACGATGTCGTACTGGTGTGCCCTGACCGTCAGCGGATCCTGCGTCTCAAGCGCTGTTAGTCCGCCTTGCGGCATTGAAAACGGGTTGTGGCCGAACTCGATCTGGCCGGTTTCCTCATTGAGTTCGTACATCGGGAAATCGGTTATCCAGCAAAACTCGAAGCGCCCCTCCTTCACGAGCCCCAGTTCGTGTCCGATTTTGAGCCGCGCGGTGCCGGCAAAGACAGCGAAATCCCTTGGTACGCCGCAAACAAAAAACACTGCGTCGGCCTCTTTGAGGCCGAGCTGGGTTCGCAAGGACTCGGTCGGTTCCGGCCCGAGGCTTCTGGCGACCGGTCCGGCGCCCTCTTGGTCACGAAAGAAGATGTAGGCGAGACCGGGCTGTCCCTCGGATTGGGCCCACGAATTCATCCGGTCGCAAAAGGCCCGATTGCCGCCGGTCGGCGCCGGGATCGCCCAGACCCGTACGTTGGCGTCTTCCTCGATCCGGTGCGCGAATACCTTGAAACCGGAGCCGCGGAACTGCGCCGTCACGTCCTGCATTTCGAGCGGGTTGCGGAGGTCGGGTTTGTCGGTGCCGTATTTGCGCATCGCCTCGGAATACGCAATGCGCGGGAACGGCGGAGCGCTAACGGCCCGGTCGCCGCCAAACTCTTCGAAGATGCCGTGCAGCACCGGCTCCATCGCAGCAAAGACGTCCTCCTGCGTCACAAACGACATCTCGACATCGAGTTGGTAATGCTCCCCCGGCGAACGATCCGCACGGCCGGCCTCGTCGCGGAAGCATGGAGCGATCTGAAAATAGCGGTCGAACCCGGCGACCATAACCAACTGCTTGAATTGCTGCGGCGACTGCGGCAGCGCGTAGAATTCGCCGGGATGAAGGCGGCTCGGGACGTAATAGGGCCGCGCGCCTTCGGGCGAATCGGCGGTCAGGATCGGCGTCTGGAACTCGGCGAAACCCTGCTCGATCATCCGCCGCCGGATCGAGGCGATGACCTTCGAGCGCAGCATGATGTTGGCGTGCATGCTCTCGCGCCGCAAATCGAGGAAGCGGTAGGCAAGGCGCATTTCCTCGGGATATTCGGCTTCGCTATTGACCGGAAATGGCAGCACCTCTGCCTCCGACAGCATTGTGATCTCCGCGATGACGAGCTCGACCTCACCGGTGGCCAGCTTCGGGTTGACCGTCTCCGGCGAGCGGGCGGCGATCCGGCCGGTCATTGTGACAACCGTCTCCAGCCGCAGCGCATCGGCCGTCATGAAGAGCGGTGAAGAAATATCGATCACGCACTGAGTAATGCCGTAGTGATCGCGCAAATCGATAAACAGAAGCTGTCCGTGATCGCGCTTGCGATGCACCCATCCCGACAGCCGGGCCATCTGCCCCGTATCGGTCAAGCGCAAGGCGCCGCAGGTGTGGGTTCGATAAGCATGCATTCAGGTCAAATCCCGTTCCAAGGGGTGGAACGCGCCTATAGCCGATGCTTAAACCCACAGCCGGGCCAGATCGAGCATCGACGCGTCCCCGAAGCGCAACGGTCACTGAAATGGGGCGCGAGCCTCACTAAACGTCCGGTCATTCCGGCTTGGCAGTTAGATAGCGTCGCGGGCGGCGTTGATCCAGCATCGCCTTGCCGGGATCGGGGCGATAACCAACGGCCCGGTGGTTTTCGCTGCCTGGGTTTCGATGTATAGCCTCGATCATGACCATCATCACCGACACGGAAGCATTGGCGCAATTTTGCACGCGACAGAGAGGTGTCGATTTTATTGCGGTCGACACCGAATTCATGCGCGAGCGGACCTACTGGCCGATCTTGTGTCTCGTGCAAATAGCTGGGCCCAACGAGGCGGCGGCGATCGATACACTTGCGCCCGGGATCGACTTGGCGCCGCTGCTCGATCTCATGGCCGATCAGGGCACGCATAAAGTGTTCCACGCGGCGCGCCAGGACGTCGAGATCTTCTTCAATCTCTCCGGCGGGTCGGTGCCGACACCGATTTTTGACACGCAGATCGCCGCGATGGTTTGCGGTTTTGGCGATGCGGTGAGCTACGAGACGCTGGTCAGCCGCCTGGCGCGGGCCACGCTCGACAAATCCTCGCGGTTCACCGACTGGTCACGCCGGCCGTTGACCGAGCGGCAGGTTCGCTATGCGCTCGCCGATGTCGTGCATCTGCGGACCGTCTATGAGAAGCTGCAGCAGCGCCTCGCCTCCAATGGGCGGGCCGGCTGGTTTGCCGAGGAAATGGCGGAAATCTCCAATCCCGACGCCTACCGCAGCGACCCCGCCGAGGCTTGGCGCCGTTTTCGCTTGCGCGGCCGCGTCGACGCCCGGTTCTTCGGCATCCTGCGCGAGGTGGCGGCATGGCGCGAGACGGCGGCCCGCCAACGCAACCTGCCACGCGGCCGGATCATGCGCGACGAGGCGGTGCTCGAGATCGCCGCGCACGCACCCAAAGCGATCGAGGTGCTGGCGCGCACCCGCAGCCTCGGCAAGGGTGTGGCCGAAGGCAAGCTCGGCGGCGAGATCATTGAGGCGGTCGCGCGCGGACTTGCCGCCGCGGGCTCGCTCGAGCCGCCGCCATCCGCCAGAGCCGAGCCGCCGCCCGGCGTCGGGCCCGTCGTCGAGCTGCTGCGGGTACTGTTGAAACAACGCTGCGAGGAGCATCAGGTCGCGCAAAAGCTGCTGGCCAGCGCTGAGGATCTGGAGGCGATTGCCGCCGCGGACGACGCTCCGGTGCCGGCGCTATCGGGGTGGCGCCGCGAGATCTTCGGCAAGGACGCGCTCGCGTTGAAACACGGCGAACTGGCGCTAACGGTTCACCAAAACCGGATCGCATGCGTCGCGCTGCAGGACCGCGAGCGTGACATTCCCGGGCATTCCCGTTAAACCGGGAATATTTTCGATTCCGCCCGAAAAGTGCCGTTTCGGCACTGAAGAACGCAAGGCGAATCAACGCATTACGGGCGAATTCCCGTGACAAATAAACGGGAATTTTATTCCCGTTTATTGCGCCGAACCGGGATTGTCGGGAAATGCGGCGGGCGCGACAGCCGCACACCAAAATAGCATCACAAAAAAGACCCATCGCTCCGTCCCGTTGGGACAAACGACGTGAGCCTACCCCGAAACTTCGCCTTTTTTGCGGTCGACCTGCGGGACCTCCCCCACCCATTCCCTCCCCCGCAAGCGGGGGAGGGTCAGGCTGGGGCCACGAGCGCACCCCGTCAGGGGGCGCAGGAAAGATTGGTGCCGGTGAGGAACGGCTCGTTGCCGGAGGCGCCGGCTGGCGGGCACATCACCCACGTTGGTGCGTTGCTCGAGGACGTGCCGGTGGCGCTCCCCGCCGAGCCGGCCGAGCTCGTCGCAGCGGCGGGGCTCGACCGCGCGCCGCTGCGCGTTGTCAAGGCTGGAGACGATGTATTCGTAGTCCCACCGCCGGAGGCCGGCGCCGCAGTCGCGGCGGCAGCGGGGGCGACCCCGGACGAACCCGCAGTGGTGGTTCCGGTCGCGGTGGAGGCTGTCGATGGCGCCGTCGTCACGTTTGTCGGGTTCGCGCCGGTCGTTGCCGGCACAGCGGCCGCGTTGTTGCCGAGCGTGACGGCGCCGCGGTTGGTCACGGCGTACGGGTTCGCCGCGGTCTGCGCCGCTGCCGGGACGATGGCCGCAAAAAACAACAGCGCCGCGCAGCGCAATAGCCGTGTCATAATGCAGAGACATTCCTGAGATCGGCTGCTCAAGTCAACGCCGATGGCCGCGTACTGCAGCGGGGATGAGCATACCCGCACGGGTTGCGCCCTCGCCCCGTGCCTCGCGAGCGAGGGCGTTTGCTTTTTGCGGCCGCTAAGGGACGCACAACGGCTCGGAATCGGCGTAGAGCCGGCGTTCTCCACTTTCGACGCGAACAACCGCCCAAGCCATCGGGCGTTCAGGCAGCCGAAAGCTGTTGTGGCCGCTGGTGCCGAGCCCTTCGGCTAGCGGCAGCGGAGGCAGACCGTCGCAATCGACCAGGAGGAGGTTAGCCGTTCTGACCACGGGCGAGTGGTACCGGCAGCGCCATTCGACGAACAGCTCCTCGCCCCGCAGCGATGCCGCTACCTCGAACGGGCCGAGCACCGCACGCCTGAGGTTGAGGCGGCTCTCGGTGCGGCAAATGCCCTTGAGACCCTCAACCGGATCGGCCGAAGCGATGAGGTGCTCGCGAATTTCTTCTGGCCCCCAGCGATCGTCAATGGATAGCAGGAGCGCCGCCGCGCCGGAGACGTGCGCCGCCGCCGCCGATGTTCCGCTGTAGCTGCGGTAAGCCGGATTACTCAGGCGCGATGGTCGGGGCGGCGGCGGACACAGATAGGGCGACGTAGTGACGATATCGACTCCCGGAGCGGCGAGATCGACATTTTCGCCGTAATTCGAAAAGCCGGGCTTTTGGTCGCGCCGGTCCGTCGCCATTGCGACGATCGTGTTGGGCACCCCGAAGCCGGCGGGAAAGGCGCGATACCGGCTATTGTCGCTGCCGTTGTTTCCGGCAGCGATCACCAGTAGACATCCCTTTCCGGCAGCATATTCAAAGGCCCGCCGCAGCTCGTGGCTATCCAGTCCGACGTCCCAGCTCACATTGATGACCCGAGCCCCGTGATCAACCGCGCATCTGATCCCCGCCGCAGCATTTTCCGACAACGGGGGAGTATGCACATCAATGAATTTTATTGCCTTTAGCCGCGCTGACGGAACCGCACCCCGGCCGCCCCGGTCATTGCCGGCGCGTGCGGCAATGGTCCCGGCGAGCATCGTGCCATGGCCGTAATCGTCGCTGAAATCGCCATTATAAGGCGGGATCACGCGGTCGCCTGAGATGAGTTCGGAATCGAGGTCCTCGTGATCGCGCTGAATGCCCCAGTCGACGATCGCGACGAGCGGCCGTGCGCATCCGGCCTCGCGGAGGCGGGCCCACGCCGGCTCCGCCTCCATCTTCTTCCATGCCCATTGCTCGCCATAGAGCGGATCGCCGTCCGCAATAGCGCGTGGCGAGACCGCAGCCCTTTTCGCGTAGCGCATGGTTCGGCTCTCCTAATCAATGGCTAAACGCGATCAGGCGTATTGCGGAAACTCTGCCCGCACCTTGGCCCTGAGGCCCGTGCTTTCGTCCCATAACGACCGGACTTCGGTCAGCGCCTTGAAGCACTCGATGCCGACGGCTCTCCCGGCGTCGATGTCCGACTGAAAATGCACGCCTGCAACGATGCGATTCTCCGATACTCGGTAGGCGAGCTCGAACAGCGGTCCCTTCGCCGCGTCGACGTCGGACAAGTGCTGCTGCGGGATCTTCGGGAGGCTGTAGGCCAGCAGATAAGACATCAGATAGGCCTGCACCGCGTGGCCCGCCGGAAAGCTCGGCGTGGCGGGCGGATCGATCATTGGGACGATCGCCGGAGAGAGCTGCGATGGCCGCGGACTGCGGAACTGGCCTTTGAGGCACATAACGACGTGTTCGCCGATACGACGGCCGACGCGGAGCATCAAATATGCGGCGGGATTGCGCGCCGGGCTGATCTGCAACATTCCGAGCCAATAATTTACCGCGCCATCGGCATCATCCTGATCCATCACTTCCATGAACCGTTCTTCCCGTTCGGGCGCGAGATCGAGGATGTGGCGGACCTCCTTTTCAAGCCGGTCCTGATCCATTTTTTGTGACGGCGCCCCGTACCTGGTCGCGACCGCTTTGAATTTGTCTATTGCGTCCGGTAGCTGTTTGATGAAGTCCTGCAAGTACATATAAGACTGAAGATCGGCGTCCCAATATTCACCGTATTTAAACGGTTCTCTTCCTACTACACTTAGACCCGAGGCCGCTACAGCCAGCGCTCGCGAGGCGTCCATAAATCTTGCCATTAGCGGGCTGTTGTAGCGCGGTCTCATAGGCAGACTGAGTGACACGCCGCCGCCGAGGGTTTGGTCTAATATCCTCTGGTCCAAAATATGAAGGCTGGTCATGGTCTTCTCCCCGTTGCAGTTTGCAGCGCATCCGCAAACCATTTTTGTCTGTAGGGCAGCCACGGAGTGTGAACTATTTCACACAGGAAAATTTTTTGAACCGGCAGCGCTCCGTGAAGGCTCGGAGAGCCCAGCAGGCGGTGTCACTCTGCTTTTCGTAGATCCGGGGCGGGTTATTCCAGAAGCCCCGCCGACAACAGGTGTTGCGCTAAGGCACCGCGCCGCTCGGGATCGCGATAGGCGTAGTTATCGCAGAACTTTCGCACGCGAAAATTGGGCTCCAATCGCAGCAAGGCTCGTCCGACTTGGCGCGCTTCATCTACCGCGCCAGCAGCCGCGAGACTTGCTACAAAAAGTCGGACGTTGGCTGTGTACCTCGGGTTTTCGGCGTATGCACGACGTCCCCAGACCACCGCGTCTTCGTAGTTTCCCTGAGTGTAGGCCGCATGGCCGAGCGCAGTATGTGTAAAGAAGATTTGAGGATCGAAGGGCGAAAGGCGCATCGCTTGCTCGGCACGGCGCTGCGCTTCAGCTCCGTCTCCGATGTAACAGAAAGTCGGACTGCTGCGCGCCCACGCAAATGCCGAATTAGGGCTCGCGTAAATTGCACGATCGAATAATGAGATCGCAGCGTCAAAATCTCGGAATAACAGCGCCCGAAGGTGGCCGGAGAGCGAGAGCGCCCAGATATCGAGCGGATCTCGCTCCAGTGCGTCTGCAGCAAACCGCTGGACCGCTGCAAAATCAGTTGGCGGGTCGGGGGACCAGCCCTGTTGTGAGCGGATGCTGTGCCATAGTGCGGAAAGCGCGTAGGGCACCGCATAACTCTCATCCAGTTCAATCGACTTCTGAAACATCTGGTACGCCTGGTCGAACTCCTGCGGTGTCAGCCGATAGAGCAAATCGAGACCACGCAGCATGTAATCGTAGGCGTCAAAGTTTTCGGTGCGTTTGCGGGCGATGCGTCGAAGTTCTGCGCCATAAATATTCGGCGCGATCGTCTGGACAACGCGCTCGGCCAACCGTTCTTGCACTACGAAGAGATCCGTCAGTTCGCCGCTCACTCGATCGGTCCACAGCACGCCGAGCGTTTCGGCGTCCGCCAATTCGGCCGAAATTCGTATACGGTTATCGGTGCGTCGGATGCTCCCCGACAGGATGTAACGCACCCCCAGCTCATTGCCGACCACCGTCAGATCAGTGGGGCGCTCCCGGTACTTCAGCGTCGAATTGCGCGAGATTACGAACAGATCATGCAGCGAGGCCAATGCGCCGACAATATCTTCGACGACGCCGTCCCCGAAATAACTGTGTTCGCTGGGCACCCCGTGCTCGACAAACGGGAGGACCGCAATCGACGGGCGGGGAGCCCGCAACCATCGCCGCCGCAGTGCGGAAGGCCTCGGTCCGTCAATGGCATAAGCGCGAAAGCGGCGTGCGAAATTCCTGAGATTCAGGTATCCGCGGTCGCGAGCTTGTTCGCTGTAGGCATCGCGGACCAGATTGTAGGCGACCTCCGAAAGGATGATGCCCCCCGGCTCTCCGTATTCCTGCAATCTCGCAGCGATGTTGACGCCGTCGCCGTAGATGTCGTCGGCGGTGGTTATTACCTCGCCGACGTGAATCGCAATACGCAGCGAGATTGGGCTGGCTTCCGCGCTCTCGGCCCGGTAGACGGCTTCCTGGACCTCGCGCGCCCATCCCACCGCCTCCAGAGCGCTCGGAAACTCCGCGAGAACGCCGTCACCGGTGGACTTGACGACCCTTCCCCGGTGCCCTTCGGCGCCGGGACGGATGACGTTCGCGAGGTGCGCCATCCAGCGGCGGTGGGTTCCCGCCTCGTCTTCCGACATCAGGATCGAATAGCCGACGATGTCGACAAAAGCGATCGCAACCAGCCGTCGCGCGGCCCCATCATCGGCCAGAGAAGCTCCCGATCCCGACATTGATGAAGCGGCGGGCATGTGCGGTGTCACTCAGTGAATTTACGGATGCAGCTTCGAATGCGATCACGCAGATCGCAATACCCTTTCGAGGTCGCGACCGGCGATCTTAACCTTTCCGAATGTCAGGCCCAAACCCGTTGTGCAATAGCTGCAGCCAAACCGCCGCGGCGTCGTCGCCGGAACCCCCGGACTGCCGCCCGCAGAGCGCGCGTTCTGGGGACGAAGCAATCTCGACCGGATAGGGCTCGGCTGCGCCTCGGCGACCCCTTCTCAACCCTCCCCCCGATCGGGGGGAGAGGGAAGGGTGAGGGGACCGCACGCGCACGGTCGATCGTCTCACCCAGGGCGGGTCGAGCCGATGGAAATCGACGCACCCCGCCTGCAGCTCCTCCGCGGTGTCGTCGAGCGCGCATTCGAGGTGGGCGACCAATTCGTCGACTTCACCTTCCGTGATGATGACGGGCGGCGACAATGCGATGCGGTTGCCGATGATCCGCAGGACCAACGCGTGCTTTTTGAGGTTGCGCTCGATGATCGCCGGGACGCCGAGGGCGGCATCGAACATCCTCCCCGTCTGCTTGTCAGCGACGATGTCGAGGCCGGCAACGGGTCAGATGTCGCGGACATCGCCGAGGAGCCGGTGATCCGCGAGCCGCGCCAGCGCGTGCTGCATGTGCGCGCCGACCCGCCTCGCATGACCGACGAGGTCCATCTCCTCATAGATGCGCTGAACTTCGAGCGCGACGACGGCGGCGACCGGGTGCGCCCAATATGTATAACCATATATGTATAACCATATATGTATAACCATGCGCGAAATTGCCGAGCTTGCGGCTCTCGGCGAGCATCGCCTGGTAGATCTTTCCGTTAACAAGTAGCGCCGAGATCGGCTGCATCGCCGCCGACAAGGCCTTGGCGCAGATGATCATGTCGGGTTTTAGATCGAACGTCTCGGAACCCCCACATTTTGCCGGTGCGGCCAAAGCCGCAGATCACCTCGTCGGCATGAACAGCACCTCATATTTGAGCAGCACCGCCTGGATCTTTTCGAAATAGGTCGCGGGCGGCGGGATCGCGCCGCCGGCGCCCATCGGCGGCTCGGCAACAAAGGCCGCGACCGTTTCCGGGCCCTCTTCGAGGATCAGCGCTCCGAGCGCGTCCGCCATTCTGATAGGGGCTCCTCCTCGCGCTCGCCCTCCTTGTGGCAGCGGTAGTAGTGCGGGAACTCCGTGTGACGGAACGGCGCCAAGGGCAATCGGAAATCGGCGTGCATATCGGGTTTGCCAGAGGCGCTGATCGCCGCACAGGTGCTGCCGTGATAGGCCATCTTGCGGCCGTCTGGTCTCGCCGGATGGGAGCAGGTTCGCCTTGTATCAGTGCAGATATCGCGACAGAAATTCGACGGCCCGCTTGTGCGCATCATCGGTTGCTGCGGGGTTGTATGCAAGCATGTGGCCGTAGGCGCTGTGGGGTTTCTCGTTGCCCCCGGCGGCGTCGAAGGAGTGGTAAGCATCGGGATAGACGATGGCTTGCATGATCCCGTTCGGCTGGGCATTCGCGAGCGCCACGCAGGGCGCAGCCGGCGTCCAATCGTCCTTCTCCCCGAGTAAGGCGAGCAACGGGACGATCACCGGTCGGTCGGGGTTTCCGCGACAGCCGCCATAAAGCGCAACACTCGCTACGAGCTTGCCGCGCCGCGCTGCAAGCCGCTCCCGCCAGGGGCGCAATTCCTCGTAATCGCGGGCGACGTAAATTGCAGTACCCGCGCCATGCGACAGCCCGAGCACGGCGATCCGATCGGGTCTGATATCGGGCCGCGCCGTCAGCAAATCGGCTGCGGCGAACACCTCCTGCGCGCGTTCGGCGGGCCGTATCTGAAGATTGGCGCAGACATTGCCGTAGCCCCGCGCCGTAAAGCTGTCGAGCCGCAGGGTCGCATATCCCTGCGCCCACATCAGCGGCGCCCAGACGGCCAGCGAAGGCGAACCGTCGATCCCGGCGCAGTTGTGCCAGAGGATCACCACAGGGAACGGGCCCGTACCCGCGGGTTTTTCGAACCGGCCGGCGAGCTGGATATGCTGACCCTGGTAGTCGACCGGCACCGAGACCTCTTCGGCATCGGCGGCCCCGCCCCAGCAGTACCACGCCGCGAGGATCGCCAACACATGCTTCGGCATTACCTAACCTTTGTTTGTCGACATCGACACGGCCCTCTGACGTCTCCGCCCCGATCATGCTACGGTCGGGGACCGAAATCGACCAGCAGAGGCCAACATCATGGATCTGAAGGCGGTGCGGGACGAGGCGATCGAGGCAACCACCCGCGCCTTTTGGGACAGACAGGGGTTTGTCCCCGATCAGGACAGCGAGGACTGGGAGGAGGAATACCGGCGCCAATTCGAGCAGGTCAAAAGGCGGCATGCCGCGGGGGGCCGCGCCGAGGTCAGAGCGAATGCGCCGCCCGCCGCAACGTCACCGGAAGAAGCCGGGTGGGTGGAGCTGACCGGCGCGCCGACTCAGATCCGCTGGGCTGCCGCGCTGCGCGCCGGCCGTTTGGCCGAAATTAAAGACCCAGGGATTCGGCATTGGCTCGTGACGGCTTGGAGCAAGGCGAAGGGCTGGATCGATACGCGGGATCTCCCCACCCCGGTGTTCCTGCAGCGCATCGAGCCGCACTACGCCGAATATCGCCGGCAAGCCGAGGAACGGGCGCGCGCGCTCGCGGCGGAGCAGGAGGCGAAGGAAGCCGAGGCTGCGGCGCTGCGGCGGGAGGTCGAGTTAGCTGGGATCACCGTCGAGGGGCTCGTCGAGCTGATCGATATTGCCGAGCGGCTGCCCGCGGTGCCGATCAGGGGCAAACTGGCCGAACTCGAATGCGGCGGACGCAATCTGCGCGTCTTCGAAACCGGCGATCCCGCTGTCTTGGTGGTCCTAGAAAAGGCGGGGGCGGAGCGCTTGGAATACGGCATCGAGCGCGATGAAGGACTCGTTGAAGACCTGAAGCTGTTTGCGCGAGCGAAGGAATTGCTATGACATCCTTCAGTGCACGAGAGGCGATGGAGCGCCTTAATGCCGAGGCGGGCCAACTCCACATCTGGCTGCGCACGCAAGCCAATGCGCCGGCGCAGCGCCCGTGGTTCCGCGAAACCGAGATCCAGGCGAGCGGAAGCCTCGCCGAGGGCCGGGTCGGGGCGGCGCAGATGAAACCCGTCGCGCATTGCTGGCGCTGGAACGAAATCTCGCCCTATCTCGACCGCATCGCCGAGATCGCGCGGCGCGCCGATGTGTCGCCGATCGAATTCGCCGAGCGTCAGCAGTTTTTGTTGACCAATCCGGGGCTCGGCGGGCGCCTGCAGGTCACCAGCACGATGCGCTGCGCGGTGTCGATCTACAATCCGGGCGATGTCGCGCCGGTCCACATCCACACCCCGAATGCCAGCCGGACGATCCTGTCGGAAAAAGGCGGCTATACGACGATCGACGGGGAGCGCTGCGAAGCCGCCCGGGGCGATCTGATCCTGACCCCCAACGGGACCTGGCATGACCACGGCAATGACGGCTGCGAGCCGGTCGTGTGGATCGATGTGCTCGATTTCCCGCTGATGGAGTTTCTCGATTGCGTCTGGCTCGACGAAGCCTATCCGGGTGAGACCGAGGGAAATGCCCGGGCGCAGCGGGTAAGCCGGCCCGCCTGCTATTCGGAGAGCCTCTACGCCCGAGGCGGTCTGGTGCCTCGCTTTGTCGAGCACCGGCGCGGTTTCGGGCGCGACGTGACGCCGATGTTCCACTATCGCGGCGCCGACACTCGGGAGGCGCTCGATGGTCTACGCCGGGAGGCGGGCGATCCCTACGACGGCGTCTCTCTTCGATTCGTCAACCCGGCAACCGGCGCTTCGCTGTTCCCGACACTGGATTACGGCGCACAACTACTGCGCCCGGGCGAGACGGCGCGATATAAGAGAGAAACCGCGAGCACGCTCTGCGTGGCGATCGAGGGTGAAGGCCTCAGCGAGATCGGCAGATGCCGGTTCGACTGGCGGGCCAACGATATTTTTGTCGTGCCGGCGTTCGCCTGGCGTCGTCATCAGAACACCGGCGCCACCGATGCTGTCCTCTACACCACATCTGATGCGCCACTGCTCCAAAAAATCGGCCAGTACCGTGCGCAAGGGCGCCTGCCCGACGACACGCTCATCGAGCTCGTCCCCTGAGGCATTGCGTCAAGGACCCACGCCATGAATATCATCCGCGAGCTTCTCGACGATGCGATCGCGTTGCAGAAGGACGGGTTGAGCCCGAGCCGCATCGGTCTCGCGCTGACCGACCGCTGGGAGGCCGAGGCGCTGGGCGCTGCCGGCAAAGTAAAGCGCACACGGTTGCCTTCGGGCGCGCTCGAGCTGCTCTTTCCCAGCGGCGAGAAGATCGTCTGGGACGGCGCGAACTGGAGCTACATTCCGGTCTGAGAGCGGTTTTTATGGTCTGGTCTGCATGTATTTATCGTCACCCACGCGCGAGTGGGGGTCGAGGAGCAGGCGCCCCGGATTCCCGCTTTCGCGAGAATGACGGGAAGCCTGCGTTCAAACCCGGGCGGCTTGGCTGCGCGCTCGCGATCGCGCTCTTGACGAGTGGTGCGAGCGTACTACCGGCCTCGGCCGAGGAGATCGTCGCCCTTTACTCGGCTTACTGGGCCGGTTTGCCGGCCGCCCAGATTCTCCTCAAATTGCATGATGGGGCGCCCGGCTATCGCAATGAGATCGAAATCGCGACACAAGGCCTGCCGCACCTGGTCACGAATTTCCGAGCAAACGCATCGGCCGAGGGGCAGCGGGGTGCGGACCGCAATGCAGTGCCGTCGCATTATCTCGCGGTCTATGATCTGCGAAAGCGCCGCGACGGACGGGTCAGCATGCAATTCGTCAGCCGCACCGGCGGCACGGTTGCCGAGCGCGGTCCCGATGACACCAGCCACAAGCCGCCGCTCGCCGAAGCCTTCCGCAAGAATGCGGTGGATCCGTTATCGGCGCTCGAAGATCTGCGCAAAGCGTTGCGTGGCCCGACGCGGGGCGGGTCGTTTACAATTCCGGTCTACGACGGGGCGCGGCGTTTCGACATCGTCGGGCACATTTTGCCGAAAAAGGAGGCGAGCGGCGGCGTCCTGCGCGCCGAGCTCACATTGCGGCCGGTCGCCGGCTTCAAGGGCGAGACCAGCGAGGATGGCGACCCGGAGGATGCGCCGCGCAAAGTTGAGCTCACCGTGACGGACGACGGAAGAATGCTGCCTTTATCGATCAAAGTTCCCGTCTTCTATATGCCGCTGATTATACAATTCCAGCGTCTCTGCGCCGCCTCCGACCCTTGCATGGGGTAGCGGGGAGCGGGGCCGGTCATCGCCAGTGATGCTGCCAATGGCGGTGCGGGCCGTTCCTGCTACTTATACGATGCTTGAGGAGTTTTTATGCCCGAGGACGCAGGGGAGCGGCTGTCCGTTCCTCTATGCAAACGGCCGGCGCACCGCCATTCTGACATCCAGTCACCACTTCCCAGGGGCAGCGAAATGGCGTTTTCCCTTGTTGACGATGCCGATCGCGCAATTCCGATCACCGCTCTTACCAAGACCGAGTTTCCCAGCTGGCTCGAAGCGGCGGCGGAGCGCGAGCGCAATTGGCTCCGGGCGCTAGGCTTTTCCGGCGAACCCGGAAAGCATGTGCTGGTGCCGGGCGAGGACGGGAGCCTCGCGCGAGTGGTGGTTGGGCTCGGCGACGCCGCGGACAGCCGCCGAACAATGTGGGCGCTGGCCGGGCTGCCGGGGGAGCTTCCGGAAGGGCCTTACCGCCTGGAGAGGATCCCCGAGAGCGCCGACCCGACGCGGCTTGCCCTCGGCTGGGCGCTCGCCACCTATGCCTACACGCGCTATCGTGCGAAGACACCGACCGCGGCGACCCTCATCTGGCCCGACGGCGCCGATCGCGGCGGGGCCGAGCGGCTCGCCCGTGCGGTTTTTCTCGCTCGTGACCTTGCCAACACGCCGGCCGGGGACCTCGGCCCGGAGGAGCTGGCGGCTGAAGCCGCGCGGGTGGCCGAAGCCGCCCGCGCCCGCTACCGGGTTATTGTCGGCGATGAGCTGCTGGCCGAGAATTATCCGACGATCCACGCGGTCGGTCGCGCCGCTGCGCGCGCTCCCCGCCTCGTCGACATCACCTGGGGCGACCCGGCGGCGCCGAAGGTAAGTTTGGTCGGGAAGGGGGTGTGCTTCGATACCGGCGGGCTCGATCTCAAGACCGCCTCGGGCATGCGGCTGATGAAGAAGGACATGGCGGGCGCGGCAATAATGCTGGGGCTGGCGCAGGCGATCATGGAGGCAGGTCTGGCAGTGCATCTGCGGGTGCTGCTGCCGCTGGTCGAGAATGCCGTTTCGGGCAATGCGGTGCACCCGCTCGACATCGTGCGCACCAGAAAGGGGATAACCGTTGAGATCGGCAATACGGACGCTGAAGGCCGGCTGATCCTGTGCGACGCATTGGCCGAAGCCTGCAGCGAGAAGCCCGAATTGCTGATCGATATGGCGACGCTGACCGGGGCGGCGCGGGTCGCGCTCGGCCCAGAGCTCGCGGCGCTGTTCTGCAACGACGAGGCGCTCGCGCACGAGCTGCTCGATGCTGCCGCGGCCGAGGAAGACCCGATGTGGCAGATGCCGCTGTGGCAGCCCTACCGCAAGATGATCGACAGCCACGTGGCCGACATCAACAACGTGTCGGAATCGCCGCACGCCGGCGCGATCACCGCGGCGCTCTATTTGCAGGAATTTATCGAACCGGAGATCGCGTGGGCGCATCTCGATGTCATGGCGTGGAACCCGCAAAGCCGCCCTGGCCGGCCCGAAGGCGCCGAAGCCACGGCGCTGCGCGCGCTCTACACCCACATCGCGCAAAGGTTCGGGTAGGGCGGCACCGGCAAATCGTGGCATCCATCAACTCGCGGCAGGAACCGGGCGCAACGCTGTTCGCCCTTGGTGGGGCAGGGTAAATTGAAAGCCGGCGCCCCGGGGTCGATTTGTTGTGGCCCACACGCGTCCGCCATGCGCCTCGATGATCGAACGGCAGATCGATAATCCCATACCCATGCCGCTGGGCTTGGTCGTGTAGAATGCGTCGAAGACGTGCTCAAAACTCTCTGGGATTAGTCCCGGACCCGTATCCTGGACCGCGACGCGCACGCTGTCCGCTCCGGCTTCCTCGCTGCTGATCAGCAACTCACGCGACCCTTCGACCGCCTCGCTCATCGCTTCGAGGGCGTTGAGGATCAAGTTCAGCATCACTTGTTGCAGTTGGACACGATCTCCCTGAATGACCGGCAGGTCCGGCGCGAGTTGGGTTCGCAAAGAGACCCCGTTTCGGCGCATTTCGGTACGGGTCATGCCGACCACTTCTAGGATCGTATCGTTAATGTCCAGCCTGTCCGTGCGCGGCGGCGCCTTCGCGACGAGCGCACGAAGCCGGCCGATGACAGCGCCGGCTCGTCTCCCGTCTTTGACGATCCGGCCGAGCGCCTGCCCAACCTCTTCCGGATCGGGCGGCTGCCTATCGAGCCAGCGCAGCGCGGCTTGTGCGTTGGTGATCATCGCGGCGATCGGCTGATTGACCTCATGGGCGATCGAGGCGGTCAGCTGCCCCATCGTCATGATGCGATTGGCGCGCGCAAGCGCCTGTTGTTCCTCCTCCGCCCGCCTGCGTTCGGTCACCTCCATCACCGTGCCGACGAACTCGGCAAGATTGCCGGATTCGTCGAAAACGGGATGACCTACGATGTGGATGTTCTTGATTTTTCCATCAGACATCAGCAAGCGATGTTCAAAATCGAGATCCTTTCCGTCCCGCGCTGCACGGTCGATTGTTTGTTGAACGCGGGCTCTGTCGTGTGGATGAGCTCTTTCGAGCGCGATTGCGACTGTCGGTTGATCGGCTCGGTCGCATTCAAAAATGCGAAAGCTTTCCTCTGACCAGTAGAGCTTCCCGCTCGAAACATCCCAGCCGAAACTGCCCGCGTGGCTTAGTCTCTGCGCTTCAGCCAAATAGGCCTCGCTGCGTCGCAACTCGGCGGTCCGTTCCGCCACCTTGGTCTCTAGTTCGTCGCGTGCCTTGCGAAGCTGTCGCTCGCTCTCTCGCACCGCCTCCTCGGCGCGGCGATGAGCGTCGACCAGGCGCGCCGTCCGAAATGCCGTTGCGGCATGATTGGCGGCCACCGAGCGCAGCAGCTGGTCGATTTCGCCGGGAAAGTCCGTGCGATCGCAGGCCGCAGCAACCAGACCGCCCTCGGCCTTTACGCCGACGGGAATGACAATGCCGCAACCTCCCTGCGCGCCACCGCCGATGTCGCGAACCAGTTCGCGGCGCGACAGATGACTGTTGACGGAGAGATATCGCTGCAGCCATTCGGGAAACTCCGGCCATGCGGTTCCTCGCGCGATTTCGACTGCGGCGCCCCCGTTAGGATCGCACAAACGCACAAAAGCGAAGTCGAGATACAATGAGTTGATGAGCACGTCGGTGAGCCCGACGGCAATGCCCGACGGTCCTCTTCCGACCCACGCCCCCGGGAGGACAGACAGTGCCACGAGGTCTCTAAGGGCCCTTTGCAGCCGGAGAGCCTCGGACTCGACAGCCATCGGCATTGGCCCGCGATCATTGCGTTGGTACGGACCGCCCTCGCTCCCGGAGTTCGAGCAGGAACTGGTCAGGAGGAACAAAGAACGGATTCTCCTGCAGCAAACCTCCGATAATCACGACCGGGTGCGTGCGCATAATGTCGATCACCACGCTGGCACTGAACTTCGACAGATCATAGGTGCAGATCACCGGGTCGTCGTACTTGGCAAGCACGTAATTGAGGCGCGTCTCGTATTCTACCAAGTCGCCGACGCCTGGCTTGTCGAGCAGCGACCATCCCGTACCCCCTATCAGCCTGGTGAGCGGATAACCGGAAGCCGCCGCCGATTGGAGCACCTCCTCTATCAGGGCCAGCATCGCGTCCTGATCGAACGATCACCGCGCAAGTAGGCGTCCTGCCAGCGCCGCAGCTCGAGCTGACCCGTACCCATCGCCGGTTCGACTTCGATGCCGGCTTCGGCGAGCCATCTGAGATGGTCTTCCCACCGATCGGGATCCACGATATGGAAGGCTTTGTCTCCGCGCTCAAAGCCCTCTTTGATGAACGACCGAAGCACCCTGTGTTCTTCGTCTACGCCGCTAAAGAAAGCACAAACGTGACGGTGAGGGCCGAGATGGCCGCCGGCACATTGCACGGAACCGCCGTTCGCTCCCATGTTCACCTCCTGCCGCCACGAGCGGATGTCAGCGCCGAGCGGACGCTAGCAACCAGATCATGCTCCTCAAAGGGCTTGCTCAAGTAGCCAATGACGCCAGCAGCCAGCGCGCGTGCGCGAACCTTGTCGTCAGGATACGCCGTGATCAGGATGGTTGGAATGGGCTTTCCAGAGGCTGACAGGCGCTGATACAGCTCGAAACCTGTCATCTCCGGCATCTGCATGTCGGCGATAACGCACGACGTGCGGTGGACATGGCGCGAGCTCAAAAACTCTTGCGCCGACGCGGCGGTCTCGACCCTATATCCCAGCGACTTGATGAGCCCCTTTATCGCCTCGCGCATCGACTCGTCGTCGTCGATGATCGAAATCAGCGGCTTTCCTTTTGGCACTCGACCTCCCGCACCGGGGCTTGTGAGAGTCATGATGCGCCGCGATCAGAGGGCCCTTGGGCGCAGTGTGATATTCACGCCATTTCAAGAGGATGGGACAAATTCAAGAGCTACACGACTATACTTTGGTTTAGACAGACCCGCCGCAAGGGTAATACATGTTGCCTCCTTGCTGCGGATCCGTTCGGTGGACCGAGATAAAGAACCCTTCCTTCTTCGCATGTGCGAATTTAGGATGTGCCTGGGCGAATTGCGATCGCCTGTTGGTTGCGGCGCCTCTACGGCAGCGAGCGCTAGCGATGACCGAACAGCCGACCATCGTCATCGTCGATGACGACCCGGAGATCCGCGAGGCGCTCGGCAGCCTGATCCGATCCATCGGCATGCAAGCCAAGCCCCTGGCTTCGGTCCCCGAATTTCTCAACGAAGGGCGGCCGCGCGGACCCACCTGCCTCGTGCTTGACGTCCGGTTGCCTGGCCGCAGCGGTCTCGACCTTCAGCGAGAGCTGGCGGTGGCAAGCATTCAGGTTCCGATCATCTTCATCACTGGCTTTGGCGACATCCCGATGTCCGTGCAGGCGATGAAGGGTGGCGCGATCGATTTCTTAACCAAGCCTTTTCGCGACCAAGACCTGCTGGACGCGATTCAGCGGGGACTGGCGCGAGATCGCGCGTGGCTTGAGAACCAAAGGGCCACTGCCGCGCTGAAGGCGCGCTTCGAGACTCTCACCCCCCGCGAGCGTGAAGTGATGACCTTTGTCGTAGCGGGCCGCCTCAACAAGCAGATCGCATACGACATCGGCATCAGCGAGATCACGGTAAAAGTCCATCGTAGCCACGTCATGCGAAAGATGAACGCGGCTTCTCTACCTGATTTGGCCCGCATGGCAGACAAGCTGAACCTGTTGGTGGAAAAGTTTCGCAACTGTTAGACCCGCGCATAAGCCCAGATCCCCGCGGGCTCTCTTTTACTTTCCGCCTATTGGATATTGCCGTCTTCTGGGTGGTTATTCTGGGGACTGTTTCTTCCCAATATCGTCCCACATTAACCGGTGCCCCTGAGGTTCTTAGAGCCGTCCCCGACTAAAGTTTAATGGGTATGATTCACAAGCGGTATCCAGACATCCCCAAACGCAATAGCGTGGCCGGAAACGCCCCATTACCTTCAATCCGCTGTTCGACACCTTCCACTGGAGAGAGCTCATGGAAGAGGTTGTGGCGTTGCCCCCGAGCCATTCGTCGCCAGCCAGAGATCTGCGGAGCCGGGCACCAGCGAACGTGGCCCTAGTATTCGGCCGTTTCCGCGTGCTGCTTCGCCAGCGGCAATTGGTCGCCGACGGCGCGCCGATAGAGTTGGGGACGCGGGCCTTCGATCTCCTCCTGGTCTTGCTTGAGGCCGACGGATTGCTGGTTACCAAAGACGAGCTCCTAAGACGTGCGTGGCCCGGAATCGTTGTCGCCGAAGAGAACTTGAAGGTTCAGATCGCGGCGTTGCGGAAGGCCTTTGGCGAAGACCGCGAGTTTATCCGCACTGAGTTCGGTCGCGGCTACCGATTCACTGCCGCAGTTCACTCGACCGGCGCCTGGAGTGCTTGTCAGCGTCCAACCCGGCGGCGGCGGTCAACTCAAAGGTTGGTTCCCCAATGCGTTCCTCGCCGACCGCTGCACGGTTGGCGTGTCCCGAAATTACTCCAGCCGACCGTTTGATCCGGCTCACACCGACGACGCCGCCGCAGCGCCGTCCCGGCCGCTCCGAAGGCGCCGAAGCCACGGCGTTGCGCGCCCTCGACGCGCACATCGCACAGCGGTTGGGGTAAGGGGCCCGTCCGAGCCGATCGAAGCCGCCGGATCTCCATTCCCGCGTGGCTAGCCTAGTGTCCGGATCGCGAAGTTTGAGAGGATCAGCTTTTCTCGTCATTGCGAGGAGCGGAAGCGACGAAGCAATCTCGGCCGGCTAAGCGCGATAGGTACGAGATTGCTTCGCTGCGCTCGCAATGACGGGCCTTTTGGTCTCGAGAATTTCGCGATCACCACACTAGCCCCTGGAATTTTTCGCCAGTGTGAACTGCGTCACAGCCCTCGACCCCTCGCTGAATTATTTGATGAGCTCGTAGACGGTTGGGGTAATGCCGCATGAATGAGAGCCTCGCATACAAAAGAGTCCTAAGGGCCATTTGTGTATTGCCATTGGTGATATCGGGAGCCGCAAAAACCGCGGCAGCGGTAGAACCCGAAAAACAACCGATTTACGCCAACATCGTAAATGGGCTTCTCTGTGGCACAAGCACTACAAATCAATGCAAAGTCCCCGCCGGCCAACGATTGATAATCGAGTATGCGTCAGGCTTTGTTTTCGCGGCGCCGTCGTCGAGCCAGACCACGAGCGTGACGATGGCAGTCACCGACCCAGGCCTCGGTCTCAATGGGGCCGGTTTTCACGTGTTTCCCGCAACCAAGGTCAACACGACGCCAAACACCGATGTGTTCGCGTTTTCAGCGCCACTGAGAATGATGCTGCATTCCAACGCCACGTTCTTCTTCTCGGGTGTGGCCGGCATCTCGGTTTCAGGCTACCTGGTGAAGTTCTCCGGCCCCTGACGACAAACTAAGTATCGACTACCGGATCAGCAGTTTTCGCCTGCCGCTATCAAGTCGCGAGGCTGCGGCGCGAACCGAAACGATGCCGTCAATGATCGTCCCGGTCTTTAACGATCGAGCAACCCTCTTCTGGCATCACGGCCCCATTGACTAGCAGTGACCAGTATGACGCCGCACACAGCCCGCGCCGCCGACGATTTCGTCGCGATCCACCGACGTATGACTGCGCTGCGCCTTCAGCGTGACGGCAAATGCGCGATCCGCGAAGGCAGGTCCAGCGCGGATTGCTGGTGCTACAAGGCTGGCGCGGACGGCAACACGCTGCCGTGCCCGCCCGCGGTCGACGATGGCGAATAGCGCTTGCGTGCGATGGGACCAGCCGGTTCTGCACGGCCATTGCCATCGGCTTCGCCGGCTGCGCTTGCGCTACTACAATGGGCACTCGGTTATGCGCTGGCTTGTCAGAGCCTCCGAAGGTTAACCTAGCGCAGGCGCGGACCGGGATCCATCCCGAGATAGACACGGCCGCCGATCGGGTACCACTCGGGGGCAATCGTGACCGTCTGGCCGACGGTGTGCAGGTCGCGCCAGCACTCGGCGAGGCGGCTGTTGCGCATGAACGACGTGCTGCCGCCATGCCGGTACACGAGATCCATCGCCTGACGCGCGCTGTCGCCGGCGTAGAGAGAAGCCAGTCGGCAGCGCGCCCGCTGCTCGAGCGTCGTCTCCTTGCCGGAAGCGACGGTGTTCCACAGCTCGGCGATCATCGCATTGCGATAGAGGCGCCCGGCGTTGAGGATCGCATCGGCACGGCCGACGGCGTCCTGGACCTGCGGGTTCTCGCAGAGCAAGCCGGGCGGGCGGCCGCGCGGCGTCTTGCCGCCGGCAAGCTCGATCAGCGCGTCGATGCCGGCGCGTGCGATACCGGTAATCACCGCGCTGTGGTGTGGCCCGACCCAGCATTGGACCGGCAGGGCATATGTAATGCCTGGCCAGCGCGCCCACTGGTTTTCCAGCGGGATGCCGGCATGCGGCATCGTCCGCCGCTCCGGCAGGAAGACGTCCTCGACCGTCCAATCGAAGCTGCCGGTGCCGCGCAACCCGGCAACATCCCAGCTGCCCGGCACGATCTCCGCTTCCTCTCGCCGAAAGATCCCGCGGCAATAAACCGGCTTGCCGTCCGGATCCCGGCGCGGACGGCGGTCATCATCGACAATCTCGAAACTCCCCAGCATCCAGGCGGCCTCCCGGCAGCCGCTGCCGAAGCTCCAGCGCCCGGCGACCCGGTATCCGCCGTCGACGGGCACCGCCTTGCCGCCGCCCGGAACGGCGGTGCCGGCGATGACGGTGCTGGCCCCGCGTGCATAAATCTCCTCGACGCCCTCGTCCGGCAAGCCGAGCGTGACGAGCTGGCCAATGCTGTTGTTTGCGATGTTCCAGCCGACCGAGCCGACGCCGTCGGCTAAGACTTCCACGGCGCGCAGATAGATCAGCGGGTCGACCTCGAGGCCGCCGAGGGAGTGCGGGATCACCATGCGGTAAAAGCCCGCCTCGCGCAGCTCCTCGACCACTGCCGGCGCCAAACGCTGCTCGCGCTCGATCTCCTCGTGATAGCGCCGGAGCACTGGCTGCAGCGCCGCGGCCGCCCGCACCAGCGGGTGGGAGTCGACATCCAGCGGTAGGTGCTTCTGTTCCGCCATCCTATGCATTCTCCTTCTGCCGTCCGCAGCCTACCACGTCGTCTGTAGGGCGGAAGAGCTGAAGCTTAGTCCGCCGACTGAGCATACCGATTTGGCGGAAGGCGTTGCGCTTTTACGCGCTGCACCGCTTCCTAAATGACAGGAGTGAAACCAATCGCTGCCCAGCCTGATCTGTTTGGTGACGCGGGAATTGCCGGGCTCTCCCAGGCCGACGAGTTCGTCACGCCGGGCGAGGAGCAGAGGCTGATCGCATCGATCGATGCAGCGCCGCTCTCGCCCTTCCGTTATCACGAATGGCTGGGGAAGCGGCTCACCGCGTCCTATGGTTGGAGCTACGACTTCGACGACGCCAGCCTGGCTCCGGCGGAAGCGATCCCGGAGTGGCTGCTGCCGCTTCGCGCGAAGGCGGCGCGGTTCGCCGGCCTGCCATCCGAGGAACTCGTCCAGGCCCTATTGATCCGCTACGACCCGGGCGCCGGAATTGGCTGGCACCGGGACCGGCCCGTGTTCGAGCATGTGCTCGGCATTTCTCTGGGAGCCCCGGCGACAATGCGCTTTCGGCGGCGGCGGCGCGGCGGTTTCGACAGGGCATCGGCGTTTTTGGCGCCGCGCTCGATCTATCATCTGACCGGCGAGGCGCGGCACAAATGGGAGCACAGCATCGCTCCAATGGAGGTGACGCGCCGGTCGATCACCTTCCGCAGCCTGTCGGAGAAGGGCCGCTCGCGCGCGCCAGCGTAACCCGTCACCGGCGACATTTGTTGCGTCGGCGGCGGGAAGGCGAGATGATTGGACGAACAGCGGCTGCTGTTATTTTCCAGCGATAAAAGGGGTAGCGAAAATGGCCTATGAAGGGATGATTGCGGAAACCGTCACGATCAACGGCGACAAGGGCGAGCCGATTTCGGCCTATGTGGCGCGGCCGTTGGGGCCCGGCCCGTTCCCCGGCATGGTGCTATTGCACCACGCGCCGGGCTGGGACGAGTGGTATCGCGAGGCCACCCGCAAATTCGCCCATCACGGCTACGCGACGATCAGCCACAACCTCTATCACCGCGCCGGCGAGGGCAAAGCCGAGGACGTCGCCGCCAAGGTGCGGGCCGAGGGCGGCGTGCCCGACGCGCAAGTTATCGGCGACACCGAAGGCGCGGTGCAGTGGCTGCGCGCGCAGCCCTGGCGCAACGGCAAGGTCGGGGTCTTCGGCACCTGCTCGGGCGGCCGGCAGACCTTCCTTTACGCCTGCCATACCAACAGCATCAGCGCCGCCTGCAACCTGTGGGGCGGGCGCGTCGTGATGAGCAAGGAAGAGCTCAATCCAAAGCAGCCGGTCGCGCCGATCGAGTACACGCAGAAATTGTCCTGCCCGCTGCTCGGGCTGTTCGGCAACGAAGACCGCGCGCCGACCCCGGAGCAGGTCGACCAGCACGAGGCCGAGCTGAAGAAATACGGCAAGCAGTACGAGTTCCACCGCTACGACGGCGCAGGTCACGGCTTCTTCTATTACGACCGGCCGGCCTACCGCATCGAGCAGGCGCTCGACGGCTGGCAGAAGGTGTTCGCGTTCCTCAAGAAGCACCTCGCGGCCTGAGAAAGGCGGAGGGCCGATCCAGGGTCATAGCGAGGACCCCCGGAACCGCGCGCAAGCGCCGGCCGACCGGGGGTCGCAATGACGAGGGATCGCGTATTACGCGGGAGGCTTTCGTAGATGTGCACCTCGATCGTCGAGATCGTCGGGGCCGATGGCGCCGGCAAAGGCGAGGACGGCGAGTGGTTTAAGCTCACCCACTCGGTGGTGTCCTACGACCACCCGCACCACGCCCTCTTCGAAGAGGCGATCACGATCGATTTTGTGAACCGCGCGCTGGGGCCTAGCGCGCGGGTCGCCGTCGAGCTCAGCCTCGATGCGGCGAAAGAGCTGAGCGCCGCGCTGGTCCGAGCAATTGAGGCAGCTGAGATCGAGGAAAACGGACGTCGGCGCAGCACATAAGCCGCCTATTCCTCGAAGCGGCGGGCCAGCTGCTCGAGGCTGAGGCGCGAACCGGCCCATTGTCCTCGGGCCGTAGCCCTGGCGGCAGGCTCTTAAACTCGAGCATGACCTCGGTCCCGCCAGGCACTTCTTCGAAGGTCGCCGTAAGCGTTATCTCGCCACAGAAAGCCGGATCAGCGGTGACGAAACTGACGGCTTCGACGATCCTTTGCGCCAGCGCCAGCTCCACGAACCGCACATTGACCATGTCCTCTCTACCCGACGTCTTGCCGCGGAAGATGCGCTCATCCGGCGGATAGAACAGCGACATCCGATATCCGCCCCCAACCCGCGGATCGAACTCGTGGATCACACCCGTCATCTCCGCCGGAGGAAGCCAGTCGATGAGAGCGTCCGGGTCGAGAAAAGCCGCGTAGAGCTCCTCGCGACGAGCCCTGATGACCCTCGACGTGCGGCTCGACGGGCCGGTATGCTCTTCGGTCACGTGCTGACGCTCTTCGATATTGGTCGGAACCGGCCCTTGTCGTTTTAGAACAAATGTCTATATAGGACCAGTTTTATGGTCATGTTGCAGTATCATGATTACGATCAATCTGGTTCAGGCCAAGGCGCATCTGAGCGAATTGCTGGACAAGGTGGAAGCAGGCGAAGAGGTGATCGTCACCCGCCATGGTCGCGCAGTGGCCTACATCCATCGCGTTTCGCGTCCAAAACATCCGCTGAAGCTGGATGACTTGGCCGCGTTTCGCGCAACAATGCCGCGTCTACAGAAATCGAGCACCAAACTTCTGCGCGAAGCACGCGAGGAGGGGCTGTGAGGCGGCAGGCGGGTGCTTTACTTCGATACGAGCTTCCTTGCGCCGCTCATTCTTTCCGAAGCGACCAGCAATAAGATAGCCGCGTTCTTCCGCGGGTTGCCGGCGGGGGAATTCGCGGTCAGCCATTGGACGCGTGTTGAATTTTCCTCGCTCGTAGCTCGTGAGGTCCGTATGGGCGGATTGGACGCCGTGGCGGCCCGGCGGGCAGATACTCGGTTTGAGACCATGCTGGACGAGTCCTTTTCCGTCCTACTGCCGAGCGCAGACGATTTCGGTTTGGCCAAGCGGTATCTCGGCCGCTTCGAAACTGGATTGCGGGCGGGAGATGCTCTCCACCTGGCCGTCGCCGCCAATCGCCGCGCCGCAGCAATTTACAGCCTCGACAAAATGCTGCTGAAGGCCGGGAAGATCCTCGAACTGCCAGTCAGCAGGGGGATACGAGCCAGCTGATCGAAAGCTCGATCGGCGTTCGTGGCTCGTCGGCGTCTGGATGGCGGGAGCGCCGCTATTCGACCACGATGTCGCCCGTCATACCGGCCCAGTCGTGGTCGGCGCAACGCATGTCGTAGTGCTCAGACGTCGGGGGTACGAAAAAAAGGTCCTTCTGCTCGCCGGGATGAAGCACGATCTCGGTGTGCTCAGGGGTCAGCAGCTCGGGATCGCGCAGCTCGATCGACTTGAAGAAATCGGGCGATGTCAGTTCGTGGAGCTCGCGGCCATGGTTTTCGACATGTAGCCTATAGGGGACGTCGCGGCGAAGGCGCAGATGGCTCGGCTCAAACGCGTAATCGACTGTGATCAGGGTGACGAGTTGCGCCCCAGACCAGTCGACCTCGGCGGCTCTGGCGCGCGGGAGCAGGGCACACAGCATCGCCGCCAGCAGAAGCCGCTGCAGTACCCCCATCGGCGTCGAGATCAGCCGCGGGGCGGGCCATAATAGTAGGCCGGCGGCGCGTAATAGCCCGGTGGGGGATAGTAGTAGGCGGGCGGGGGCGCGTAATAGGGCGGACCGAAGACGGCCCGCACCGGTGCCGTGGCGACTGCGGCAGCGCCCGCAACGACCGCTCCGGCGGCTACGAACGGCAGGGCGAGCAGGCCCGGGCCGCAGCGCCATCCCCATCCGTTGTGCCAGCATCGTGCCGATGCCTCGGAGCTCGGCAGTAATATCGCGCTCGCCACCAACACGCCGAATGCCGCAAGGCGTCCGTAATGCATCATTCGAACTCCCCAATTGCCGGCGGTTCCATGCGGAACGCCACACCGACTCGCATATACGGGGCGGAGCGGAAAACCGTGCCCGGCCTCAGTATGTCATCCGCTGGCCAGCATTAGCAGCGCAGCTCCGCGGCGGCGGGCTCAATAGCTCGGCTTGGACGCAAACGGCGTCAGTTGCAGCTCGTGTGTCCAGCACGACCGGTCCTGCGTGTGCAGGTACCAGTACGCCTCGGCGATCTTGATGGGATTGATGATCAGGTCGCGGCGGTTCTGATTTCGCGGCAAGGCGCGGCTGCCGGGCGCATCAATCGAGCCGTCGATGACGATATTGGCGACGTGCACGCCGTGCTCGGAATATTCCTCGGTCAGCACTTGCGCCAACGTGCGCATCATGACCCGGGGATAGTACAGCGACTGGCCCGTGTAGCGCTTTTTCCCGCGCAACGAGCTCGAATTGTTCGAGAAGAAGAATGACCCATGGCCGTTCTTGCGCATCGCCGGCAACACTTCCTTCGCCACGAGGAAGGGCCCGCGGGCGGAGATGTGCAGCCCGGTGTCGAGGATCTCGACCGGCACGTATTCGAGAAGCTCCTTATCGGGCGGAAGGTCGCGCCCTTCGAGGTAGCCGGCGTTATAGATCAGAACTTCCGGATCGCCGGCCTCGCGGCGGATCGTCGCGAACGCGCTCGCGATCGAGTCCTGCGAGACGAGATCCAGCTCGACGATCATGCAGTCGCCGCCCTGCTCCCGGATGGCCCTCGCCAGTGCCGACGCATTGGCCTCTTTGCGGGTCGTCAGCACAGTGAAGAAGCCCTCCGCAGCGAATTTCTGCGCAATGGCGCCCCCCACACCCCAGCGCACACCGATCGGCAGGTCGCTGTCGTCTACCGGGTGACCGTGCGCCAGGATCGTGTTGCGGCCGTCCGACTGCCACTTGGACGTGGCGCCGACGACCACACAGACCGGCTTTCCCTTAGCATTGGTCTTCATTGCGGAATCTCCTTATCGTTCTTCGTAGGGCGGATGAAATCCGCCGATCGCGTTGGCGGATTCTATCCGCCTAACGTTTTATTTTGCGGTGCTCGCCTACCGCTCCCAGCCCCACCACGAGCAGAGTGCGTCGCCCATCACCAATTCCAAGTCGCGGCCCTTTAGCCACAGCAGTTCCTCGGTGAACATCGTCACGCACTGGCGCCAGGAGCAGGGCATCTTCGTGATGTCGGTGCCCCAGAACATGCGGTTGGGACCGAATGCGTCGTAGACTTGCCGCAGGTAGCTATGCAGCGCCGGAAACGGATAAGCCTCGCTCGAGTAGTGCGGCACGCCGGTGGCTTTGACCGCCACATTCGGGAATTTCGCCAGCGCCAGGAGCTCCGGCATGTGCGCCATCGCCGCGGCGTCCTTCAGCGTGGTTGTGCCGCCTCTGCCGCCCAAGTGGTCGATCGTCAGGCGCAGCCCGGGATGGCGCTCGGCGACCCGGCCGATCTCCGCGAGCGAATCCGTTGCGAGCATCGCGATCGGAACGCCGGACTCTTCCGCGGCCGCCCACAGCCACTCGAGGCTGCCCTTGTGCAGCCACTGGCGCGCCGGGTCGGTGAGGAACCCGTAGCGCAGGCCGAGCATGCCCGGCTGCTGCCGCCAGCCGGCGATGCGGTCGCGAGACTCCGGCCGGTCGAGCGGCACCGCACCCATGATCGCGAAGCGGCCGGGGTAGTCGCGCACCGCCTTCAGCGCCATCGCGGTTGAGTTCGGGTCCCAGCCCGGCGGGTGGATCACCGCGGCGTCGACGCCGGCTTCGTCCATCAACGCGATCGCTTCCTCAGGGGTGAAAGATGTTACCTGGCGATGCGAGCGGTTGCTCGGCAGCCCGGACCCCCACAGGTGAATTTGCGCGTCGATGACCTGCATCGCTGATCTCATGCCGCCGCGGCAGGCTTTCGTGCTTGGAGCACCTCGCGGATCCCGGCAATGATCCGCTTGCGGTCGGGGAAGACATGATTTTCGAGAACCGGGCTGTAGGGGATCGGCACCTGCAATGCGCAGACCCGTTTCACCGGCGCCGCGAGCCGCGCGAATGTCGTCGCATCTTCGGTGACGACCGCAGCGACCTCCGCTGAGAAGCCGGCGGTTGGCCCGGCCTCGTCTGCGATGACAAGCCGACCGGTTTTCTGCACCGAACGGCGGATCCCTTCGGTGTCGAGCGGCACGAGAGTGCGGGGATCAACGACCTCGACCGATATCCCTTCTTTGGCGAGCTCCTCGGCCGCGGCGAGCGCCTCGTGAACGAGCCAAGCGAGCGCGATGACCGTCACGTCATTGCCGTCGCGTTTGATATCGGCTTTGCCGAGCGGGATCGTGTAGCCCTCCTCTGGCACAGGTCCCTTGCGCGTATTGAGCCGACTCGACTCGAACGAGATGACGGGGTTGTTGTCGCGGATCGCGGTCTTCAGAAGCCCCTTCATGTCGTAGGGCGTCGACGGCAGGAACATCTTCAGACCGGCGACATTCATGAACATCGAATAAGGCGACTGCGAGTGCTGTGCCGCGACCTGGCCGCCGCCCCCCACCGCGGCCCGGAACAGGATCGGGAAGTGCACTTGGCCGCCGAACATGTAATGGATCTTTGCGGCCTGGTTGACGATCTGGTCCATCGCAACGAAGCAGAACGTCACCTGCCGCCAGTCCGCAATCGGGCGGAAGCCGCAGCCGGCCGCGCCGATCGCCATGCCGGTGAACGCCGCCTCGGTGATCGGCGTCGCTCGCACCCGCTCGGCGCCGAACTCTTTGAGCAACGGCCCGATCGGGTCGGTCGACATGTAGAAGATCTTGGGATCGCGCCGCATCTCTTCGACGAGGGCTTCGATGGCGGCCTCGTTATAGGTCAGCTCTCGCATCGTCTCCTCCTTGCATCAGGCCGCAAAGGCGTCGTCCGTCGCCTGCTCGGGCAGCGGGAACGGGCTCGCCTCGGCGAAAGCGACGGCGGCCTCGAGCGCACTCATGACGTCGCGCTCGATCGCTCCCATCCCCGCATCGTCGAGGTAGCCTTGTTCGCGGAGCTGCTGCTCGAGCCACGCGATTGGGTCTTTCGCCTTCCACGCCTCGACCTCCGCCGGATCGCGCAGATCTGGCTGGCCGCGGCGCTCGGTGTGGGCGCGCCAGCGGTAGGTCTTGCACTCGATGAGGCTGGGCCCCCCGCCCGAGCGCGCGCGGTCCACCGCGCGGTTTGCCGCCTGATAGACCGCGAAAATGTCATTGCCGTCAACGACGACGCCCGGAATGCCATAGCCGGCCGCGCGCGTCGCGATATCGCTTAATGCATGCGTCGCGGCCGCCGGAGTCTGTGCTGCATAAAGGTTGTTTTCGCAGACATAAAGCATCGGCAATTTCCACGTCGCCGCGATATTGAGGCATTCGTGGAACGGCCCGGCATTGGCGGCGCCGTCGCCGAAGAACGAAACCGCGACACCGCCCTTGCTCTCCATCTGCGCCGCAAGGCCGGCGCCGGTGACGATTGCGAGGCCGCCGGCGACAATGCCGTTGGCGCCGAGCATGCCGATACCGAAATCGGCAATGTGCATCGAGCCGCCCTTGCCCTTGCAGTAACCGGTCTGCCGTCCGTAGAGCTCGGCCATCATGCGGTTGAGATCGGCGCCCTTGGCAATGCAATGGCCGTGGCCGCGATGCGTCGAGATGATCCGGTCGCCGGGGCCGAGCGCACTGCAGACGCCGACCGCGACCGCTTCCTCGCCGATATAGCAATGCACGACGCCGTAGATCTTGCCGGCGAGATAATCGGCCGAGGCGCGCTCCTCGAAGCGGCGGATCGTCAGCATCCGGCGGAGCATCTCGCGCTGCTCCTCGGGCGGCAGGTTCGGCGACAGGGTTTGCATGGGCGCTTCCTCCGGGCCTGGTCGGTCCCCGTCATGATGGGCCAGCGCCCGAAGGGTGGCAACCGTGTAGGATCACGCCATAATGGTGCCTCACGTTGGGAGGGTAGGCCGTGGCCAATCGAGCCGAAACGACGATCGCGCTGACCGACGCGCCGGAGGATGGCGAGCAGGCGGTGATCATCGAAGGGTTGCACGCCTACAACGAGGCGCAAGCGGGGGTTTCGGATTCCCGCGCACTTGCCATCCTGGTGCGCAATCCCGAAACACGGAGTGTCGTCGGGGGCCTGCTGGGCCGCACCTCGCTCGGGCTGCTGCGGGTGGATAGGTTCTTTCTGCCCGAGGATTTGCGGCGGGGTGGGCTCGGCAGCCGGCTCCTCGCAATGGCAGAGGAAGAAGCGCGGCAGCGCGGCTGTACCCGCGCGGTGTTGTCGACAATCCATTTCCAGGCGCCCGGGTTCTATCTGAAGCAGGGTTGGGAGGTCGCCGCCCGGATCGACTGTGATCCGCCCGGCCACACGCGGTTCTACATGACCAAGAAACTGTCCTGATCCATTTGCGCGCAGCGCGGGAAAACCGTGTAATGAAGCAACCGCGCTCGCTAAAGATGGTCTGAGAATTGGGGGAAACGCCATGACCGCTGAAGCCCTCTTCCCGCCGGCCGTCCGCGCCAAACCTACACTGACGCGGATCATTGTCGCGGCCTCGCTGGGCAATGCGATGGAGTGGTTCGATTTTCTCGTATACGGCTATTTCGCAGTCACGATTTCGAAAGTGTTTTTCCCGAACGAGAACGAGACCGCGTCGTTGCTGCTGACCCTCGGCACGTTTGGTGCGGCTTATGTCGTGCGCCCGATCGGCGCGATCGTGATCGGCGCCTACACCGATCGCTACGGCCGCAGGGCCGGACTCACCCTCTCGATCCTGTTGATGGTCATTGGCACGACGATGACGGCGGTGACGCCGGGCTATGCGACGATCGGGCTGGCGGCGCCGATCCTGATCCTTCTCGCCCGCCTGACGCAGGGGTTTTCGGTCGGCGGCGAATTTGGCAGTGCGGTGACTTTCCTTGCCGAGCAGACTGCCTCGCGCAAGGGCTTCGTCGCGAGCTGGCAATGGGCCAGCACCGGGATCACGGGCTTCCTCGCGTCCGGTTTCGGGCTCGCGCTCTCGAGCATCCTGTCGGCGGAGCAGCTCACCGAGTGGGGCTGGCGCGTTCCGTTTCTGTTCGGGATATTGGTGGGCCCGGTCGGCGTCTACATCCGCCGCCGTCTCGACGAGACGCCGGAATATGTCGAGATCGAGCCGGCGCGCACGCCAGTTCGCGACATGCTGCGCGCCTATCCGATCGAAGCCCTCCTCGCGGTCGGCGTCTCGGCGATCTCGAACAGCTCGGCTTACATCATTCTCTACATTCCCACCTATGCGATGAAGGAACTGCACCTGCCGCAGGCGACCGGCTTCACCGCGACGCTCGTCGGCGCCGTCATTCTCGGCATTGCCTCGCCGTTCGCCGGCCATCTCTCCGACAAGTTCGGCCGCGGCGGCATTTTGGCAGGAACGGCTTGGCTGTTTTTGCTCACCACCTACCCGCTCTTTTTTCTGATGGTCGCGTTTCCCTCGCTAGCGACGGCGATCTTTGCCGCCGGCTGGCTCAGCCTTGTCAAGGCCGGCTACAGCGGGGTCCTGCCGTCGCAGCTCTCCGAGCTGTTTCCGACCCAGGTCCGCGGCATCGGCGTGTCATTGAGCTTTGCCATTGCGGTGACGATTTTCGGTGGCTTCACGCCGTTTGTCGCAACATGGCTTATTGCCATGACCGGCAACAGCCTGTCGCCGAGCTTCTATATCATGCTCACTGCTGCCGTAAGCCTCGTGGCTCTCGGCTTTGTGAGGCGCCGGCGCTATCCGCGGTAGATGAGATAACGGTATCCAGGAGTCGCGAAGTTGCGGATAACTTGTGCAACTCAATCGCAGCTACGAAAAAGTAACTACGTCGGCCTTGGTCCGCGCAGAGACGGCCGCCAGGGTGGTCTCCGTCAGTACCTCGCATTACCCGGCGTCCTTGGGAAGGGGATCGCGTCGCGGACGTTGGCGACGCCGGTGACGTAGGCGAGGGTGTGCTCGAAGCCGAGCCCCCACCCCTCCCTCCCCCGCAAGCGGGGGAGGGTTAGGGAGGGGGCGGCGGCACCGTACCGTAACGGCGGAGGTCGCGGTACCAGGCATAGTGCTCCTTGTCGATGCCGCGCTCGGCCATGCTCTGGTCCAAGACTTCGAGCCGCTCCTGGCGCTGGCTGCCGCCGATGATCTCGCCGGTTTCCGGTGCCAGCACGTCCATCCTTATCGCTGCGCGCGCGGTTGATCGGTGCGCCGTGCGTTACGCTTGTTCTCGTTTGGTGTGTTGCGCCAGCAGAGCATCCATGATTTCCGGCCGGTAACGGAAACTCGTTGCCTTGAGCCGCGTGAAAGCGCCGGCAAGATCGATCAGTCCCCGCCGTGCGCCCATGTCCAGTACGCCCAAAGTGCCCGTCGCCGCCAAGCCTAGTTGCCGTGCAACGGCGACGCCGGCGCGATCGCCCATCAGGACCAACTCGGCGCCCAGGGTCTACGCGAGGACGAGAGCTTCGCGTTCGCCGATGTCGAGTGCGCGCCACGCCGGATCATCGATGGACGAGGAAACGGTGCGCACGTCGAGCCATTCCGGCGGCTGCGCTGCCCAGCTGCGCACAGTCGCCGGAGCATCCCGGTCCAGCAGCTCGGCCCTTACGGCTTCGGGTGTGAATGTCCTTTCGAACAGCTTCGGCAGTAATTCAATCGCCTCGATGAGCACCAAATAGTTCAGTGGACCGGTGTCGGCTACGACAAGCCGCATGTCCAGTCAGAAGCCGAGCCGTTGCAGGTCGCGGCGCTCGCGCTCGAGATCCTCGAGTGTGTACGGCTCGAATATATCATGCACCTTCAAAAACTCGTCGAGCTTGGCGCGCGTACCGAAGCCGAGCAGCCGCCGCAACTCGGGCTTACTTAGATGACCAAGCTTGTATTCTTCCAGGGCCAGCGCTTCGAGCGCGCGACGCTCGATTTCGGTGGTGCCGCCGAGAAGCCGCGCGAGTTCGTCGGGGATGTGCAATGTGATTTCCATTCCTCAATACCTTGCATTACCAGGGGTGCGCGGGAAGGGGATCGCGTCGCGGACGTTGGCGAGGCCGGTGACGTAGGCGAGGGTGCGTTCGAAGCCGAGGCCGAAGCCGACGTGCGGCACCGTACCGTAACGGCGCAGGTCGCGGTACCAGGCGTAGTGTTCCTTGTCGATGCCGCGCTCGGCCATGCTCTGCTCCAACACTTCGAGCCGCTCCTCGCGCTGGCTGCCGCCGATGATTTCGCCGATCCCCGGCGCCAATACGTCCATCGCCGCGACGGTGCGGCCGTCATCATTGACGCGCATGTAGAAGGCTTTGATGGCCTTCGGGTAGTTCATCACAATGACCGGCTTTTTCGCGTAATTCTCGGTCAGATAGCGCTCGTGCTCCGACTGCAGATCGACGCCCCAGTTGACCGGGAATTCGAATTTCACATTGGCCCGCTCGAGCACTCCGATCGCCTCGCCGTAATCCATATGCACGAATTCGGAGCCGACAATGCCTTCGAGTTTCGCAATCAGCCCCTTCTCGATGCGCTGGTCGAAGAAGGCGAGGTCTTCCTCTCTCTCTTTCAATAACGCCGCGAAGGTGTATTTCAATAGCGCCTCTGCCAGTCCAGCATTGTCCGACAGGTCGGCGAAGGCAATCTCGGGCTCGACCATCCAGAACTCGGCGAGGTGGCGGCTGGTGTTCGAGTTCTCGGCGCGGAAGGTCGGCCCGAACGTGTAGACCTTGGTCAGCGCCAGACAGTAGGCCTCGATATTGAGCTGTCCCGAGACCGTCAGAAACGCCTCGCGGCCAAAGAAATCCTGCGCGAAATCGACCTTGCCGTCGGAGGTGCGCGGCAGGTTCGCAAGATCCAATGTCGAGACACGGAACAGCGCCCCCGCCCCCTCTGCGTCGGAGGAGGTGATGATCGGGGTATTGACCCAGAAGAAGCCGCGCTCGTCGAAAAAGCGGTGGATGGCCTGCGCCAGGCTGTGCCGCACCCTCGTCGCCGCGCCGATCACATTCGTGCGCGGCCGCAGATGCGCGACCTCGCGCAGGTACTCGAGCGTGTGCGGCTTCGGCTGGATCGGGTAGGTGTCGGGGTCGTCGACCCAGCCGATCACGCGGATCGCGCTCGCCTGCATCTCGAAGGGTTGCCCCTTGGCCGGCGACGGCACGATCACCCCCGTCGCCTCGACCGCGCAGCCGGCCGTGAGCTTCAGAACTTCATCGGCGTAGTTGGCCAATGTGTTCGGCGCGACGATCTGGACCGGATGAAAGGACGAACCGTCCGAGACGTGCACGAACGAAAGGCCTGCCTTCGAGTCCCGGCGCGTACGCACCCAACCTCTGATCGTGACCAGGACATCGTGCGGCGCCCGGCCGGCCAGGATCTCGCGCCCGCTGAATACTGTCTCATTCATGAAACGAGAGTTACGCAGGCTGGGTGAGCCTGTCCAGTGGTCCCGCGGGGCGACGACGTCAATACCCCTGTGCCGGATCGACTTGGTTGATGAGCGGGCGGCCCGTCTCGCAGCGGCGGATGTTGTCGAGGATGATCGGGGCGGCAGTCTTGGGGTTGGTGATGCCGGCGATGTGTGGCGTTACAGTAATCCGGGGGTGGCGCCAGAAGGGATGGCTGGGCGGCAGCGGCTCTTCGCGGAACACGTCGAGCGCGGCGGCGGAAAGCTGGCCCGCGTCGAGCGCCGGGATCAGGTCCTCTTCGAGGAGATGGCCGCCGCGGCCGGCGTTGACGAGGCCGGCTCCCCTCGGCAAGGCGGCGAAAGTGCGGGCGCAAAGAATGCCTTCGGTCTCGCTCGTCAGCGGCAGCAGGCAGACGAGGATCTCGCTCTCCGGTAGCAGCTGTGAAAGGCCGCCCGGGCCGGCATAGGTGCGAAAGCCCGAAACCGCTCGCTGCCGGCGGCCCCAGCCTGCGACCGGGAATCCCAGCGCGGTAAGCTTGCGCGCGGCATTCTGCCCGATCTCGCCGAACCCCAGGATGCCGACCGGCCGCTCGCAGGCGTTCTTTTGCGGCAATTCTCGCCACACCCCAGCTTGCTGCTGCGTGCCATAGTCGACGTCCTGGCGGTGCAGCCGCAGCACCTGCAGCGCCACATATTCACCCATCGCGTCGGTGAGATAGGGGTCGACGAGGCGCACGATCGGCACGCCGCGAGGCAATTGCGGGTCGCACAGGATGTGATCGACGCCGGCGCCCAGCGACAGGATCAGTCTGAGGTTCGGCAGCGAAGCCAGGAGGCCGGGTTCGGGCCGCCAGACGAGCGCGTAGTCGATCTTGGCAGGATCCCCGATGTCGGGCCATACGCGGATGTCGAGTTCGGCGGTCAGGCGGGCGAGCTCACCTCGCCAGCGCGCCGCGGAATCGACCGTGGAACGAAATAAAAGCGCCATCGTGAAGTCATAACATAACGAGCTGCACCATATTGCAGCTCATGACGCCGCGGCCCAGAGCAGAGGGGACAGGTCGATGCGCTCATTGTGGAGAAGGCTCGCCTCGCGATGGCTGAGCGGGGCGGGATCGGCGGCTTTGAGCGAAGATTCCGCGGTCCTCGACGCGATCTTCGCCGACCGGGCCGACCCTGCCCATCCCTTCGACGTCAAGCGCGTCGCCGCGACGGCGCATCGGGCGCCGACGCCCCCCGGCGTCGAACGGCAAGCGGAGGCCGAGGCCTCGGACGACGCAGCGCACTCGGAGCTGCCGCAGCGCGAACCTTGTTGATGCAGGTCAAAGCGAACTGCCGGCTGCGGCGAGACGCTTACGGCGACCTTCGCAACAAGAGGAGATATACCCCATGAGCTACAAGGACTTGGTGGTCGTGCTCGATTACGAGGCGGCGGCGCGCAGGCGCATCGAAATTGCAGCGGCGCTGGCGGAGCGGTTTGCGGCTCACCTCGTGGGTCTCTATCCGGTGCCGATCCCGCAAGCGCCGCCGTCCTTCGGCTACTACGATCCCGCCCTGCTCGGCCCGTTTTTCGAGGACTTGCGGGCGCGGGCACGCGATGCGGCCGACAAGACGCGCGAGGCGTTCGAGCACATCGCGCGCCTGCATGGCATCTCGGCCGAATGGCGGGAGTCGCCCGAAGGACCGGATGCCGATCCGGCGGTTCACGCCCGCTATGCCGATCTCACGATCCTCGGTCAGCTCGATCCCGACAGCGGCGAAGCCGATGCGATCCGGCCGCGTCCGGAGCACGTGACGCTCGCTTCCGGACGCCCGATATTGGTCATCCCCTATGCTGGCAATTTTCCCAGTCTCGGCCGGCGGGTGGTCGTAGCATGGAACGCGTCCCGCGAAGCCGCCCGTGCCGTCAACGACGCGATGCCGCTGCTCGCGGCGGCCGAAATCGTCACCGTTCTAACGATCGATGCGCGGGAGGGACCGCGTGCGCATGGCGAGCTCCCCGGGGCGGACATCTCGCTGCATTTGGCGCGTCACGGCGTCAAAGCGGAAATTGAGCGCACGGTTTCGGCTGATCTGCCAGTCGGCGAGGTGCTGCTGTCGCGTGCCGCCGACCTTGGCGCCGACCTCTTGGTGATGGGCGCTTATGGTCATTCCCGCGCGCGCGAACTGCTGCTCGGCGGCGCGACGCGCTCGCTGCTGCGCAGCATGACGCTGCCGGTGCTGATGTCGCACTGAGCCAGTTATCGGCGGAACGGGTGATCGAAGATCGCCCGCTGCTCCGGCGTCAGCGCCTGATAAAGCGCCTGGACGGCTGGCTTTGCCGCTTGCAGGGCTTCGAGGCGCGTCGAGAGGAATTGCTGCATTCGATCGAGCCGGTCGAGGACAGTCGCCTCGCCGCGTTCTTTGAGGCTTGCGCAGAGCTGGCGCTCTCTTTGCTCTTCGGCTTGTGCGGCGCTCTGCACCTTGTCCCATAGCGGGCGCTGTTCGGAGGTCAGGTTGAGCTTCACCTCGGTGTAGGCTCGCATGGCGGCCCGCCACGCCAGCCGTTCTTCACATCGCTCCTTCGGGTCGCGATGCATCATCATATGGCGCATCATCATTCCCGGCCCGCCGCCCATGCCGGGACCGCCGTCGCGATGCATCCAGCGCGCCGGGCCGCTGTCCTCATCGCCCCAATGGTCGCCCATCGGGCCGGCCTGCGGTTGCCGCGTCGCAGGGTCTTCGGCCGAATAGGCAAGGATCGGCGTCGCAACTACAGTCATCGTCGCCAGTGCCACAGCCAGCAATGTTTTTTTCACGGAAGACCTCCGTCAAGTTTGGATCCGTTGGAACCTCGACCGATGAAGACTTGCCGGCCCGTTCCACGCATAGGATACGGTCACGAGCCTGCAATAATCCCCTAGTGATCTTGCGGGATTTTCTTGACGAAGTCGTCCGCCGTGTTGTCCTTGCGATTCGCGGCCACGAGAACGCAACTAACGAATCGCTCTGGACAGGTTACGGAAGGTTGAATATCCTCGGTAGGAAGAACGTCGTAGCGGCCTCGGTAAGCCCGTAACGAGGCGAGAACTCGGGCCTCCAGGTTGCATTCGGCAGTGGGGATCGGACCGGCAGCTGCAGCGTAACCGATCGATCCTCGGGTGGGGCTTTACGCGTCCCCGTCTGCATTCCGTTGCGGACGGAACCCGCAGCAATCTGCGGGAGGGAGGAAACGCCGTGGACGTCATTGTCGCGCCTGAGCCCGCCGTCGCCCACAGCCTCAGCGATCGGCATCTGCGCATCATCATTGTTTGGGGTGTGCGCTTTACCGCAGAAAGTCTCGCGGAAATCCTGGAACGCGACCCTTCATTATCGGTGGTCGCACTTTGCAATGACCTCTCCGAGGCGGCGGCGCTCAGCCCTACTCTGCACGCCGACGTCATACTGCTCGATGGAAGGATCCCCGATGGGGTGGCCGCAGTCAGGCGCGCGCTCGCGATTTCGCCCGGTCTGCGCATCGTCGTCTCGTCAGTCAGAGAAACCGAGGACGATATCGTCGCCTGGGCCGAAGCGGGGGTGATCGGGTACATCCCGAGGACCATCGCGCTCGCCGATTTTGTTCGCCTGATCCTTGAAATCCATAGCGGGGAGCAGCTCTGTTCGCGCCGCGTCGCCGCAGGCCTGCTCCGCCGGATCGCGGTCACCGCCAAACGCAACCCTGGCGGCAACGGGCTTCGCGCGCCGGCGCTGACGCGGCGCGAGTGGCAGGCCGCAGAGTTGATAAGGAGCGGTCTCAGCGACAAAGAGATCGCACGGCGCCTGAACATAAGCGTCGCGACGACGAAGTCGCACGTGCACAACCTGCTTGGCAAACTCAACGTGCAGCGCCGCACGCAGGTCGCCGACCATCTGCGGCAATACGAGCCGCCGCCGGGGTAGGGGAGCCTCACTTCGAGATTGCTTCGTCGCGCCGCTCCTCGCAATGACACGTGCCGTCATTGCGAGCGCAGCGAAGCAATCTCGATGCGTCAGATGCCGCTGCGATTGCTGGCGATTTCGGCCTCGGCAAGCTGCGGCGGCATCAGCCAGGCCCAAAACGCGTCGCGGGCGATATTCCTCGATGCAGTGTTGTTGCCCCCCCAACTGCTCAGTGAGGCGATCTTCACATAAACCTGCTGGCCGGAGACAAGTTCGACATTCGTGTCCTGGCTGGGGTCGTGCACGAAACTCACGGGCGCGATGTGATAGCCCCCGGGCGGCACGTCGCGGTAGAACGCGCTGCCGTTTTCGACCGACCCGAAATAGCTGCCGTTGACAACGACATTGGCGAGGTTGAGGCTCTCGGAGGGTTCCCAGGGGCGGTAGAACCAGATGCGCGCCTGGCCTGCCGGAACCGGAGGCGCCACGGCTTGCACCGGCGGCTCGGCGCAGCCCGCCGCGATCGCCAACAAAGCGCTTGCCCCCAGCGCCCATCTTCGTGTTCTTCGTCCGGCATCTCTCATTGGCGCTGTCCTTTATCGGCGATCTTCCCGCGTCGCTGGATATGTATGCGCCGGTTGCGCTATCAAGCCCCGATGAATCGCAAGCAGCGGCGCGCAGACGCCCGTCTGAGGGGGGCGGTTAGCGGAACGCCTATGCCAACGGCGCCGCTCGCCGCATGGTTCAGTGCTGCGGCCGCGCATCACCGCGCCGGGCGCATGGCGGAGGCGGAGCGGGTCTGCCGGCAACTCCTGTCCGTCGATCCCGGTAATGCGCAAACGCTGCACCTGCTCGGTCTGGTTGAGCATCAAAGCGGCCGCTCCGATGATGCCATTGCGCACATCCATTCGGCCATTGGGCGGGACGGCCGGGATCCCGCCTTCCACCACAATCTCGGCAACATACTCCGGGCGCGCGGCCGGCCCGGCGAGGCGTTGAGCTGCTACGAACAGGCCCTCGCGCTCGCTCCGGGCTCGGTCGATACGCTATACAACCTCGGCAACACACATCATGATCTCGGCCGGCCGGAGCAGGCGGCCCATTATTTCGAGCGGGCGCTTCGCCTCAACCCAGAGGCGATCGAACTACACAACAACCTCGGAACGGCGCTGCAGGATCTCGGCCGGCTCGACGAAGCGATCGCCTGCTATCGCAAAGCCCTGGCGCTCCGGCCGAACGCCGCGGAGACCCTGGTCAATCTCGCAGGTGCGTTGCGCGCCCAAGTGGACCTCGATGGCGCGCAGGCCTGCTACGAGCGCGCGCTCGCACAGCGGCCCAACCATCTCGAAAGCCGTATCGGGCTCGCGGTCGTGTTGCGCGATCTGGGCCGGCTCGAAGAAGCAGTGACCGCGAACGAGAGGGCGCTGGCGCTGAGTCCTGACCACGCCGAGATACATAACAATCTGGGTGTTGCGCTGATGGACCTCGGCCGCACCGAGGAGGCGATTGCGCATTATGAACGGGCGCTGGCGCTGCAGCCCGACCGCGCCGAGGCGTACTACAACCTCGGCATCGCGGTCGGCCGTCAAGACAAATACGCCGAGGCGCTCGCCTGCTACGAGCGCGCGCTGACGCTCAGAGCGGATTACGCGCAGGCGCATTTCAATCGCGGCCTTGCGCTGCTGCTGACCGGGCGCCTCGAAGAGGGCTGGCAGGAATATGAGTGGCGGTTTGCGACTGCCCGGTACGACCGGAAATTCGACCGGCCGTTATGGACGGGCGAGCCTCTCGCAGACCGCAGCATCCTCATTCATGCCGAGCAGGGGCTCGGGGACACACTGCAGTTCGTCCGCTATGTCCCCGCCGTTGCGGCGCGCGGCGGCAGGGTCTTACTTGAGGTGCCGCCTCCGCTCGTCCGGCTGGTTCGCACTGTCGCCGGCGCATCCCAAATCGTTGCCGTCGGCGATCCGCTTCCCGCATTCGACTGCCATTGCCCGCTCCTCAGCTTGCCGCGCGTTTTCAATACCAGTCTGGCGACGATCCCCAATAGGATGCCCTATCTCAGTTCGCTGACCGAGGCGTCGGCCCTCTGGGCGGAGCGTATTGCTGCTGCACCCCACCCTAGGGTCGGCATTGTGTGGGCCGGCAACATCGTCGGCGCGCTCGATCTGCGCGTGCTGCAGCCGCTGTGGGATGTTTCCGGCGTCAGCTGGTTCAGTCTCCAGGTCGGCGGCGGGTCGAGCGACATATCGCTGCTCGAACACGCTAAAATCGCCGACCTCTCGCCGTGGCTTACCGATTTTGCCGAAACCGCAGCGGCGGTCTGCCAACTGGATTTGGTGATCAGCGTCGACACCTCGGTCGCGCATCTGGCGGGCGCGCTCGGGCGCCCGGTTTGGCTCATGCTGCCCTATTGGCCGGACTGGCGCTGGCTGCTCGATCGCGACGACAGCCCGTGGTATCCGAC
>Ga0126371_10000121_pt1 | contig 56074 bp, 51 predicted proteins | sample PanSoiMetaPlot_4_FD_110145 | JGI IMG/M metagenome (GOLD analysis project Ga0126371, IMG submission 110145) | Tropical forest soil microbial communities from Panama - MetaG Plot_4 | ecosystem: Environmental > Terrestrial > Soil > Tropical forest > Bulk soil | place: Panama | collected 2016-02-17
CCACGACGGCGTGGCCACCGAAACCTTGCTTCGCCTCGGGGCCACGGGGGTCCGCTCGGCGGTCGATTGCACCGAGCCGGGTGCGTGGCGCCGGCTGCGCGATGTGTTCGGGCATCCAATCACGCCGGCAGCAGCCCGGATTCTCGCTCGACTGGTGCCCGCACTCGGTGACGCGCCGGAGGAAACGCGGGTGTTTTTCGAGGCCGTCGCCCGGCTCGCACCCGTGATCGTCACCGTCCGGGGCCTGGCCCGGCATCTCCGCGTCACGCCGAGCACGTTCGTCTCGCGCTTCCAACGTGCCACCCTGCCCTCCCCGAAGCGGTACCTGTCCGCGATGAGGCTCTTGCACGCGGCGTATCTGTTCCAGAATCCCGGATTGTCGGTGTCGGATGTCGCCTACCGGCTGGACTTCTCTTCGCCGCAGAGCTTCGGGAGGCACCTCAAGGCGATCCTGGGAGTGACGGCGGGTGAGTTCCGGAGCCGCTTTCCCTTCGACGTAGCGCTGGCGCGTTACGTCGACCTCCTCATCACCCCGTACCGGGAGGCCCTGCGCGCGTTCTACCCCTTAAACGCGGGGTTTTGGGACCAAGGATCCGACGCGCCTCGTGTCTCCCGGGCGGGGTGATCAGTGGCCGGTGGTCAGTCCGCGGCGGCGCGGACCACCCGATGCTCGGCGGTCGTCTGGTCGGGCTTGAGCACGGCGAACCGCGCGATGCTCGCGCGCAAACGCTCGGCGAGCTGCGCCAGCTGCTGCGAAGTACCGGTGAGGTCACCCATGGAGGTGATTTGCGCCTGCGTGGCCGAGGCCGCGCTGGTGGCATGTTCCGCGGAAACACTGGAGACCGTCGACACCTGCGCGAGCGACTGAGCCAGCTGGGCGAGCCGCTCGGCCTGGGTGCGAGAGACCTCGGCGGTGGCGTCGACCAGGCCGCCGATGAGCTGGACGCCCTCGTGCAGCTCGCGGAGCGCACCGTCCGCTTCCGCGGCCACGGCGCCGATGTCCCGCACCTGGCTTTCGCCGGTTTCCATCGCGCGCGCGGCGGCGGTGATTCCGGTGCGGATCTCGCTCACCAGCTCCGCCACTTCGCGCGCCGACTTCCCCGCCTCTCCCGCCAGGCCCCTGACTTCTTGTGCGACCACGCCGAATCCCTCCCCGTGCTCGCCCGCCCTCGCCGCTTCGATGGCCGCGTTGAGGGCCAGCAGGTGCGTTTGCCGCGCGATCCGGGCGATGGTCTGCGCGAAGCCTCCAATCCGGTCGGACATCGCTGAGAGGCCGCCGACGGTGGCCGCGGTGGCGCGGACTTCTTCGCGCACGGACCGCAGGGTCTGGCTCGCTCGCTCCACGCGGTCTCTGCCCCGCTCCGCCGTCGACGCGAGCTGACCCGCGTCCGACTGCATGCGTTCTGCGCGGGTCTTGAGATTCTCCGCTTGCGCCGCGGCTTTCGCGCTCTCGGCTTGCGCTCCTTCGGCCACCGTGCGCTGGCCGGCGAGGTCGTCGGCAAGCCCCTTCGCCGTCTGCGTCACGGCCTCGGAGGTGGCGTGGATCTGCTCCGCCGCGGCGGCGAGCTCCTCGGCGAACGCCGCGACTTCATCGGCCTCATGCTGGACGGTCGAGATGGTCGCGCCGATTTCGTCCAGCATCCGGTTCAAGCTCTTTTCCAGGAAGCCGAGCTCGTCCGATTCGGCGGCGGCGGCGCGGACGCCCAGCTGTCCCTGCTCGGCGGCACCCATGATGCTGCGGGTCGCACGGATGCGCGTGATCAGGGTTGCGGGAATGCGCTTCAACGCCATGGCGACGGCGACGAAGACGACGGTCTCGAGATACGCGGCCGGGGGGATGTCGGCGGAACCGTCATAGATCGCGCCATGGAGCATCGTGGACGCGAGGTACGCGAGCGATGCGACGAGGACCAGGAAGTCGCCCACCGTGCGGCCCTGGTCGAACGTGTAGGGAAGGACCGCAATGAAGAATCCCGCGATCAGCCCGCCATGCCCGAACCAGACTACGGGGAGGGCCGCGAGGAGCACATCGAGCAGCGTGAGGACATAAATCAGCCACCAGCGGTACCAGCCGCGTTCGTTGACGAGGCCGACCAGGGCATTGAGGATCGCGCCGGCGCCTGCCAGGAGGACGATCGTGCCCGGGCTGGTGCGGATCATGCCGCTCATCCAGCCCAGCATGCCGACCAGGAACACCCCCGAGACCATCACCCAGCGGCGGTTGAGCGAGCGGGCGAAGGTGTCCAGGTCCTTGAGGCGCTGCTCCAGCCCCGCGGCGTCGTCCGGGCGGCCGCGTAACCAGGACGCGAGCGACTTCTTGCCGGGGTTCAGCGAGGGGATGGTCACAGGCCGAGCTGGCGGGCGGTCAGGAGTGTCTCGACGGCGTGGCCGGCCCGTTCGAGTACCTCCCGCCCTCCTTCTTCCCGATCCACGACGGCGAATACCCCCAGGATCTTCGCTCCCTCGGCGGAGAGGGCCGAGATCGCTTCCTGGGCGGAGCCGCCGGTCGTGATCACGTCCTCGACTACGACGACCGATAGCCCGGCTTCGAAGCAGCCTTCGATGCGGCGCCCCGTCCCGTGGGTCTTGGCCTGCTTCCGAATGGTAAAGGCGTCGACGGCCGGGGCAGGGGACCTGCGCTTCGAGGCGGTCGCGATGGCGTAGGCGACGGGATCGGCGCCCAGGGTCAGGCCGCCGACGGCCCCGGGGGCCCAGCCGCGAGCGGCCAGACGCTCGAGTCCCAGGGAGCCGATGAGGGTCAGGCCGTCGGCCGACATGGTGGTCCGCCGGGCGTCGATATAGAAGGTGGACTTGCGGCCGGACGAGAGCGTGAAGTCGCCGCGGGTGACTGAGCGGGCGAGCAGGAGCTCGCGAAGGCGGTCGAGGTCACTCATGGCGCTCTCTAGTAGTAGTTCGTGCTACTACTATCATCTCACTTCCTGCCGACAATGTTCTTCAGCGCGCCAAAGAGCCCCTTCGACGGCGGGGGAGTCGGATCGGCGGCGAGGCCCTGCTCCAGCTCTGCTGCCAGGGCTGCGACCGTGGGCTGCCGCGCTGCGGGATCACGAGCCAGCCCGCGCATGATGGCGGCCTCGAGGAGGCCTGAGAACTTCAGGCCCGGCACGGCCTGATTCAGCGGCTCGGGTGGCTGTGTCAGCAGCTGCTGGAACAGCTCCCGCGGGCTCCGGCCATTGTACGGATGCCGTCCCGTGAGCAGGTAGTAGGCGATCGTCGCGAGTGAGTAGATGTCGGCGCGGCCGTCGACGAGCTCGCCGGAAAGGGCCTCCGGAGCCACGTATTGCAGGGTTCCCACGAAGAAGCCGGTGCGCGTGAGGCGCTCCTCCGGCGGAACCTCGGTATCCCGCGCGATCCCGAAATCCAGCAGACGGGCCCGCTTGGTAGCGGGATCGTACATGATGTTTTCGGGTTTCAAGTCCCGGTGGATGATCCCGGCGTGGTGGGCCGCGGCGAGCGCGTCCGCGAGCTGGCGAACCAGCGCAACAGCGGCGGGAGGAGCGAGCGGTCCATTCCGGTGTAGGAATGCCGCAAGCGAGTCGCCCGGGGCCCACTCCAGCGCCAGGTAGTACAGGCCATCGGCTTCGCCGTAGTCGAAGGTCCTCACCACGCCGGGGTGGCTGACCCGCGCGCCGTAACCCGCTTCCCGCAGGAAGCGCTTGACGGCCGTGGGGTCGCCGCGCAGCCGGGGGCGCAATACCTTGAACGCGGACGGGCCGCGCTCGGCATGTTCCGCCCGGTAGACTTCGGCCGTACCGCCTTCGCCGACGCGCTCGAGGAGACGGTAGCCGGCGATGGTTTGGCCGGCGAGATTCTCGGTGGGCATGAGGACGCGCCAAACTAACGCCCGGATTTGAGGTGGAGCAAGTGATCAGACGGGTCGCCGTTCCCGTGGTGCTCGGAATGTCACTAGTGGCGTGCGCGCAGTGGTCGCGCGTCGGTTCCCCCGACAATCCCAAGCCCGCGGTCCAGGTCTCACGTCTCTTCGACGCAGCAGCCCAGTACAAGAGCATGGGCTTCCTGGCGGCGGGGGATCCGCTGCCCTGGGTCGGCGCGGTCCGCTGGCTGGCCGGCGCGACTCCCGATTCCACCCTCGCCCTCGTTTCCCTCTCATTCGCCAATCATTCCCTCCGCTTCCGGAGGGATGGCAACGACTTCATCGCGGCGTATCGCGTGGAGCTGACGTTCCACTCCGGATCCGGCGCGCCCCACACCGTCACGCGGGATGAGACGGTCCGGGTTCGCAGTTTTCTGGAAACGCTGCGCTCCGATGAGAGCGTGATTTTCCAACAGTACGTTTCCCTCCCCCCGGGGCCGTGCACCATCGCCATCGTAGTCCGGGACCGGGACGCGGTGGGTGCTTCGCGGCAGGAAGTGGTGGACACCATCCCGAGCTTCGCGGGCCCGACTCTCTCGACGCCGATCCCGGTGTACGAGGGGGCAGGGCGGTCGCGCCGGGACACGGTACCTGCCCTGGTGTCCAACCCGCGTGCGACGCTTCCCTACGGCAATGACACGCTCTTTTTCTACGTCGAGGCCTACAACCTGCCCGCCGGCAACAAGATTGCGGCTGCGGTCCTGAGCCCGAGCGGCGACACCGCATGGTCCGACACGCTCCGGCTCGACCCCAAGGAGGGCGTGGCCCGGACCATCTTCAGAATTCCGCCCACCAAGCTTCCCGTGGGACAGGAGCGCTTCTACGCCCAGGCCGTAGGGTCCGGCAAAGACGTGCAGGCGCCCTTCCTCGTCAGCTTCTCGTCGCAATGGGTGGTCACGAATTTCGACGAGATGATCAGCCTGCTGCGGTTCTTCCCCCGCCAGGACCTCGTGACCAAGCTCCGTGCCGCTCCGGATTCTCTGCGGCCTCAGGCCTGGCGGGACTTCTGGACCGCGTCCGACCCTGTCACCCTGACGCCTGAAAACGAGGCCCTCAACGCCTACCTCACCCGGGTGCAGATCGCGAGTCAGCGCTTCACGGAGGCCGCGGATCCAGGTTGGCTGACGGATCGCGGTGAGGTGTTCATCACGCTGGGGGATCCGGACGAGACGTACGATCTCGAGAGCGACTATTCCCGGACCGGCATCCACGGGATCCGCTGGATCTACACCAACCTTCGCCTCGACCTTCTCTTCATCGACCAGACCGGGTTCGGCCGCTATCGGATGACGCCGGGATCCCGCGCGGATTTCGACCGCGTGGCAACCCGGCTGCGTCACGAGAACTGATGCGCCGCGCCGTCTGGGCGCTCCTCCTGTCGTGGCCGCCCCTCCTGTCGGCGCAGAAGCCCGCCGAGGTCGCACGCGCCGAATCGCTTGAAACGGCGGGCCGGCCCTGGCATGCGGCGGAAGCGTTCGTCGCCGGCGCGGGTACCGCCTCCAGCTCCGCCTCCGCGCAGGTCCTCATCGCCAATGCCCGGGCAGAGCTCACCGCCCGGCGCTATGCGCGCGTCGTCGCCCTGCTCGACAAGCGCCCCTGGCTCGCCGACTCCGGCGGCGGAGTGGGCTACGCCATTCTCGCCGAGGCGGTAGACCGGCTGGGCCGGCCGACCGACGCGGCGCGCGACTATCTCCGCGCGCGGTCCCTCGCCACCGGAACCCGTTCCGCACTGCTCGCGGTTCGGGCGGCGGTCTCCTTCGATCACGCAGGCTTGGCCGACAGTGCCCGTGCGTACTACGTCGCGGCGCGGGCGGGCGGGTTGGCGTCCATCGATGAGTGGTTGCGACTCCGCGAAGCCGGCGTCAGCCGCGACACCGTCACCGTCGACTCGCTTCTCGCAGGGTTGTCGTTCCCTGCCTCCCGGCGCGCGCCGCTCTATCGCGCACGGGCCATACTGGCGGCAGGGGACTCGAGCGCCGCAATAGAGGCGCTGGCGACCGCACCGGGCGGCACCCTTGAGGCGGCCCAGGTCGCGCTCGCTCACAGGGACTCGGTGCGGGCCCGCACTCTCCTCTATCATCTATTTGCGACGGCGCCTCAATCCGATGACGCCGCCGCAGGGGAGGACCTCGCCCAGGGCCCGTTGCCCCCGCTGACCCCGGCTGAGCGGACGTCCCTGGCACAGGTCCTCCGCACTCACGGGGACGCGCCGGCGGCCGCGGTCCAGGTGCGGCGAGCGGTTCTCTCCGGGGACTCGAGCGCTGCCACACTCCTCTTATGGAGTGACCTCCTGATCAGCACGCGGAAAGACCGCGACGCACTCAAGGCCGCTGCCGCCGCGATCACGATGGCCACGGACTCCGCTACCCGCGCGCTCGCCACCTATCGGCGGGCGCGGGTGCTCGTCCGTCTCGGTGATGCGAGTGCCATTCAGGCGCTTTCGGACTTCGCCCGCGCCTACCCGGCTGACAGCGCGGCGGTGACGGCGCTCTACCTGGCAGGGGATCGGCTGGCCGAGCTGGGGGATTCGTCGGGTGCGGAGGCGATGTTCCGGGAGCTGGTGTCGGCGCACGCACTCGACGCGGCATCGGTTCAGGCCCGCCTCCGTCTCGGCTCCTGGGAGTACCGCCGGAAGCGCCTCGATCGTGCCGCGGAATGGTTCAAGGGAGAGGTCGAGACGGGTCCTGGCACCCACGCCGCGGCGCGCTACTGGCTCGCGAAGATCGCCGCGGCACAGGGAGACACCGCGGATGCCCGGGCGCAGTGGACGTCACTCGCCCACGACGATTCGATCGGCTACTACGGACTCCGCGCACGAAAGGCGGCGGGGCTGCCGGCGCTGACCGTGGCCGAAAGTGTGGATTCGACAGTCCCGGGAGTGACCGCCGGACTCGCGCGGCTCGACACGCTGCGGCTCGCGGGGCTCGACTCCGAAGCGGACGCCCAGGTCCGGGCCCTGGTCGCGAATCCTCCCGACTCAGTCGCCCAGCTGCTCGCGTGGACGACGGGTCTCGCGTCCCGGGGATGGGGCTCGCTGTCGGTGCGGCTCGCGTGGCTCGCGGCGCCGCACGCTCCGGGGGATCCCAGAGTTCTGCGGGCGATCTTTCCGTGGCCGAACCGCCGGGTGGTGGTCGCGGAGGCGAACGAGTTTCACGTCGATCCCTACTTGCTCGCGGCCCTGATCCGTCAGGAGAGCGTGTTCGACCGGGAGGCGATGTCCCGCGTCGGGGCGCGTGGCCTCACCCAGCTCATGCCCAGCACCGCCGCATACACTGCGCGCGGTCTCGATCTCCCCTTCGCTCCCGAGTGGCTGACCGTCCCTGACTTGAACCTGCACCTCGGCGCCGCGCATCTGGGGACCCTCCTCGCGCGATACCATGGCCGGGTGGACGCCGCGGTGGCGTCGTATGACGCGGGGACCGGGCCCGTCGACCGGTGGCTCGCCCGCGCACCTGGGGCCGATCCCGACCTCTTCGTCGAGGACGTCGCGTACGTCGAAACTCGGGGGTACGTCCGGTCGGTCATGCGGAACTGGGAGATCTATCGCGCGTTGTATGGCGCGAACTGATTCGGGCTTAGATTCCCGCCATGCCTTCCGCGCCCTCCCGGTCCACGGACGCGCTTTTTCTCGTCGACGGCTACGCTCTGATCTATCGCGCGTTCTTCGCGATGATCGCGCGTCCCCTCACCACTCGTCATGGCGAGAACACGTCGGCCGCCTGGGGTGTCACGAACTTTCTGCTGCGCCTGCGGGAACGGCACCAGCCCGGATATCTGGGATGGATCAACGACCGGGGCGTGTCGTTCCGCGAACGGCTCTATCCTGAATACAAAGCCACCCGCCAGAAGCTGACGTCCGAGCTGCAGCAGGACTTCGACCGGTCGGTCGAGCGCATCGCGCAGCTCCTCGAGGCGTTTCGCGTGCCGCTCGTCACGGTAGAAGGATTTGAAGCCGACGACGTGATCGGCACGCTGGCCGCCAAGGCCACCGAGCGCGGCGTGTCCTCGGTGATCGTGTCGGGGGACAAGGATTTTTATCAACTCATCGGGCCCAAGGTCTCGCTGCTCAACCCCGGCCGGTCCGGTCCCGCCGGCGTCGAGGAACAGTGGGTGGATGAGTCGAACGCGTCCGAACGCCTGGGGGTGCCTCCCCACCAGGTCATCGACTACCTGGCGCTGGTCGGAGACAGCTCCGACAACGTCCCCGGCGTGAAGGGGATCGGCGAGAAGACGGCCGTCGAGCTGCTGACGAAGTACCCGGACCTGGAGACGATCCTCGCTCATGCCGCCGAGATTCCGGGGAAGAGGGCGCGTGAGGCGTTACAGGCCCATACAGAGGAGGCGCGGCTCTCGAAGGACCTGGTGACGATCCGGCGGGACGTGCCGGTCACCCTGGACCTCGGCGCCCTGCGAGCCAAACCATTCGACGGGGCGCGGCTGACGGAGCTCTTCACGGAGCTCGAGTTCCGCTCGCTCATCGCGAAGGTGACGGGACCGGAATCCTCAGGCTCCGCTCCGGCTCCAGCACCGGTCCCGGCTGAACCCGCGGCTCCGCCAGTCGCGGCGGCCCCTGTGGTCCCCGCGCGCGTGCTCGACGACGTCGCGGGGCTCGCTGCCATGATCGCCGCATGCCGGCGGGCTCCGCTGATCGCCATCGACACCGAGGCATCGGCCATCGATCCGCTCCGGGCGTCCCTGGTAGGCTTGTCGATCGCCGTGGCGCCCGGGCAGTCGTGGTATCTGCCCTTTGCGCACCGGCCCCCCGATGGTGAGCTGCCCGGGGGCGAGCCCCCGAAGAATCTTCCGGCCCTGGCGAGTCCGGCGCTCGCCCCTCTGCGTGAGCTGCTCACCGATCCCGCAGTGAAAAAGGCCGGCCACAACATCAAGTACGACTGGCTGGTCCTCAGGAGAGCCGGCGTGGAGCTCGCCGGGGTGGCGTACGACTCCATGCTGGCGAGCTTCGTGCTCGACCCCGGCCGCCGGTCGCACGCCCTCGATGCACTGGCCCTCGAGCGTCTCAATCTCCCGATGCGGACGTATGCGGATGTCGCCGGCCGGGGACGCGCGGAGCGGCCCTTCGCCGACGTGCCGGTCGCGGATGCGGCGCGCTATTGCTGTGACGACTCGGAGATGGTGCTGCGATTGGCCGGCGCGTTCAACGGCGAGCTCGACGACCACCACCTGCGGCCCCTGCTCGACACGATCGAAGTGCCTCTCATCCGTGTGCTCGCGGATATGGAATGGGCCGGCATCCGGGTCGACCGGGAGCTGCTCGGCAATCTTTCGCGCCAGTTCGCGATCGACCTCGGACGACTGGAGAAGGAGATCCACGCGGCCGCCGGCACCGACTTCAACATCGCGTCCACGCCGCAGCTCCGGACGGTGCTCTTCGAGAAGCTGCAGCTGCCCGTCCTCAAGAAGACGAAGACGGGTGCGTCGACCGACTACGAGGTCCTCGAGCAGCTCGCGGGGATGGGTCACGAGGTCCCGCGGCTGCTCATCGAATACCGGGAGCTGTCGAAGCTCAAGTCGACCTATGTCGACTCATTGCCCCAGAACATCAACCCGGACACCGGGCGGATCCACACCAGCTTCAATCAGACCGGCGCCGCGACCGGACGGCTCTCGTCGTCCGATCCCAATCTTCAGAATATCCCGATCCGGACGCCGCGCGGTGAAGAAATCCGGCGCGCTTTCATCGCGTCTCCCGGATGCGTCCTGCTCACGGCCGACTACTCGCAGATCGAGTTGCGCCTCCTCGCGCATCTGTCCGGAGACCCTTTACTGGTGGAAGCGTTCGAGCGGGGCGGGGACATCCACCGGCAGACCGCGGCGGTGATCTTCGGTGTGCCCGACGATCAGGTGACGTCCGAAATGCGGGCGCGGGCGAAGACCATCAACTTCGGCACCATCTACGGCCAGGGCCCGTTCGCCCTGGCCCGGATGCTTTCCATATCCCAGGACGAAGCGAAGCGGTTCATCGCGGAGTACTTCCAGCGCTTCGCGGGCGTGCGCGCCTGGCTGGACCGCACCGTGGCGGAGGCCCGCCAGCGCGGCTATACCGAGACGATTTTCAGGCGCCGGCGGTACATCCCCGAGTTGAAGGACAGGAATTTCAACATGCGTGCTTTCGGGGAGCGCACGGCCACGAACTCCCCTCTCCAGGGATCGGCGGCCGACCTGATCAAGGTCGCCATGATCCGGATTGCGGCCGGGCTGACCGAGGGCAAGCTCGCGACCCGGATGCTGCTGCAGGTTCACGATGAGCTGGTGTTCGAGGTCCCCGAGGGGGAACGCGACGCCGCGGCGGTATTGGTGCAGCGGGAGATGGAAGGCGCCGCCCAGCTTCGTGTCCCGCTCGTCGTGAGTGTCGGGACCGGGCCGAACTGGGTCGAGGCTAAGGGATAGGACTGTTCTTGCTGGAGGACACCCAGCGCTCCACATTTGCTCGCCATGCGCCCCCCTCGCGGATTCACCCTCATCGAGCTGTTGATCGTGATCGTCATCATCGGCATCCTCGCGACGATGGCCATCCTCAACTACTCGAGCTCCAAGGAAAAATCGTACGAGGCCTCGATGAAGGCCGACCTCCGGAACCTGGCCACGGCGGAGGAGGCGTATTTCTACGACAGCTCTGCCTACACGACCAGCTTCCCCCTGATGAGCAATTACACGCCTAGCACCGGAAACGCCGTGGTCGTGAATGAGGCGACCCGGGTCGGCTGGTCGGCCACAGCCTCGAGCACGGGGACCGGCCGGAAGTGCTATGTGTTCTTCGGGACGGCGACGTTGATCGGGAACGCCACCAAGGAGGGCGTAGCCGCCTGCTCCTGACGGACCTGATCAAGACCTTCGCGCGCCGGCGTGAAGGAATGATTTACGCGATGGACGGCGGTGTGTGGCTCCATCGGCATGTGTACCGTGGTGAACCGATGATCCACCTCGTGAGCGCCCGGCGCGAACCCCTCCTGCTGGTTGGCGACCGCCTCGGCTACGATCCGAAGTATCTCCAACACAAACCCCTCAAGGATCCCCGCACGGGCGTGCGGGTCGAAGCGTGGCATTGGGACTTGTGGGGGGAACGGAAACAGCGTCTGGAGGATCTGCTCGAAGCCGGTCAGTGACCGAGCGGGGGGTCCTTGGGGGCGCGGACTCCCGGCCACCAGTTCCACCGGCCGGCGATATGCATGATTGCCGGTACGAGAACCATACGGATCAACGTCGCGTCCAGGAGCACTGCCACGGCCAGACCGAAGCCCATGAATTGCACGGCGAGGACTCGGGAAAAGGCGAAGACGCCGAATACCAGGACCATGATGGCCGCCGCGAACGTGATGGTGGACGCCGTGCTCGAGAGGCCTTCCATGGTCGCGTGATCGTTCCGCCCCGTCTTGTCGAACACTTCCTTCACGCGCGTCAGAAGAAACACCTCGTAGTCCATCGACAATCCGAACACCACCGCGAACACCAGGACCGGCACCACGACGAAAATCGCCTCGGTGGGTCCGTCCAGACGGAAGAGCCAGCCCAGCACGCCCCGCTGAAATACGAGCACGGTGATCCCGAACGCCCCGCCCACCGAGAGACAGTTCAGGAGCACCGCCTTCATCGGCACCAGCAATGACTTGAAGGCGATGAAGAGCATCACGGCGGTCACGCCGAGGATGAGCGCGACGATGGTGGGGAAGCGGGACAGGAGGTCGTGCTGGAGGTCCACACTCGTGGCGGCGAATCCTCCGACCAGGATCGTCGCGCCATCGAGACCGCGAACGCCTTTGCGAGCGACCTGTCGCACGTGCGTGGCCATCTGCATGAGGCCGGTGAGGGTCACCGAGTCTTCGGGAATCACGTCGACGAGCGTGGTCCGCGAGTCGGCACTCAGGTAGGCGTTGAAGAAGGTCGAGTGGTGGCGCCGGACCGAGTCGGGGTTGGCGTAGAACATGGTGAGGGCCAGACTCGAGAGATGTGGCTGGAGGGAGGCCACGCCTCGTACCTGCTTCACCCGCGGATCCTTGAGAATGCCGTCCCCCAGGGCCTTCAGTCCCAGCAGACGGCGCGCGGACAAGGCCGACTGGCCGGCCGGAAGCGCGATTACCACGCGGGTCGGCTGGATGATTCCCGACACCCCCATGTTGACGAGCTCCTGCAAGCCGACCCCCGACTCGGATTCCGAGGGGAACCAATTCCGCGCCGGCAATCCGATCTTCATTTGGGAGAGCGGGATCATGAGGAGCCCGATGATCCCGCCCCCCAGCGCGATGGCGCGCCAGGGCCGGTGGCCGAGCCACCGGGCCCAACGCTCCCATCCCGTCGGCGCGTGAAAGCGCGCGAGCGGGCGCGCGAGCCACTTGGGCCGGTCGATGCCCCTGCCGAGAATCGCGAGGAGCGCGGGCAGGAACGTCGTCGCGATGCCGATCGCGATGGCGACGACCAGGAGCCCGCCGATGCCGACCGAGCGCGTCTCGATGAGCGGCGTGACCAACAGCGCCGCGAAGCCGACGACGACGGTCGCCCCAGAAGTAATCACGGCCGAGCCCGCGGTCTGAATGGTGCGGGTCGCGGCGTCCGCGGGAGAGAGACCGCGGTTCAGCTCCTCCCGGAACCGGGTGACGATCAGGAGCGAGTAGTCGATCCCCACGCCGAGGCCGACCATGCTCGTGATGGTGAGGGCGAATACGGACATGGTCTGGAAGTGCGCGACGATGGTGATGAGCCCCAGAGCGATCGTGATCGCGAGCACGCCGACAATGATGGGCAAGGTCGCGGCCACCAGCGCACCGAACGCCACGATCAGGACCGCCAGCGAGAATGGCACCGCGACATGCTCGCCGTGCTGCGTGTCCTCCGCCGAGATGGTGCGAATGTCGTAGTCGAGCGCGGGGTCGCCCGTGAGCTTGACGTCGAACGCCCCGGCGCCGGGGATGGCGGCGACCACACTGGCGAGCGTGGAGCGAATGTCCGGAACGAAGTTGTTCTTGATGTTATCGGTCTGCTCGGTCTCCATCGCCGCGATCAGGAACGTCGTGTGACGGTCCTTGCTGACGAACGTGGACTCACCGAGTGACTGGGCGGAGACGACCTGCTTGATGTAGGGCTTGCGGGAGAGCGCGGCGCTGAGGGAGTCGAGCATCTGCACGAACCGGGGATGATTCACCGGTACGGGGCCGCGCACGACCACGGCGACGTACTCGGCGATGGGATTGGGGAGTGCCGCCTTCAGGGCTTCCCCGGCCCGGAACGACTCCGTGGATTCGTCCGAGCCCCCGCGGACCGCCAATGCATCCTGCACCCGCGCCGCGTTCGGCGCGAGGAGGGCCGCCACCAGGGCCCAGGCGAGCAGCACCCACCAGCGGCGGCGGATCAACACCTTGGCGGGGAGCGTTATCACGTGCGAGAGCGCATAGAGCGAGGACAATCATAGAGAGACTCCTAAGCCGAAGCTAGCGGCGCGAATGCGCGCGCGGACATATTGCGCTCATGGCCGAACGTGCTTCACCGGCGCTCCGTATCCTCGCCCTCGCCATCGTCGCGGTGGTGGTGTTCCGCGTCGCGGCGCGTCACCGGGCCGCGCACCCGCCGGTACCCGTTCGCCACACGTCCGTTACCCCGCTGCCCCCGATCCACGACTCTCTTGGCGCCCGGGTCGCCGCGACTCCGGATTCCGCGGCCCGGGACACGACACCGGGTGTGCCCATCAACCCGATGGACACGCTGACGATGAACGAGCCGCAGGGGTACTACGATCAGCTCGCCCGCGCGCAGACCCGGCGGCAGGTCCGCGCCAGCGCGGGGGTCACCTATCTGAATGAGATCGTCGCCGAAAGCGCGGACTCCGCGCTGCACCGGTGGGACCACCGGTACCGGGATCCGGTTCGAATCCTCCTGACCGGCGACACCGTCGAGAATTTCCAGCCCGCGTTCCTGAACGCCGTGCGATCGGCGCTCGCGCGGTGGGACCAGGTGAACCTCCCCGTGCGCTTTGCGTTCGTCGACGACTCCACGCGCGCCGAAGTGATCTTCCGGTGGCGCCGGCAATTCGACATCGACCGCACCGGACAGACCGACCTGACTTGGGACCGCGACGGTCACGTCCTCTCGGCCACGATCACGATCGCGACCTTCGATCCCGGGAATCATCCCATGGGCGTCGAGGACGTGCGGGTCGTGGCGCTCCACGAGATCGGCCATATGCTCGGCCTCAATCACTCGAACGACTCGACCGACGTGATGTTCGGGCACACGATGGCGCGGGACCTGTCGCTCCGCGATGAGCGGACGGCCCAGCTCCTTTACGAGCTGAGTCCGGGGAGTCTGCGGTGAGTCGAGGACCTCTCCCACTCCTGGCCGGCGCGTCTTCTGAGGGAACATCCCTCGCCGACGCGATCGACACGCGGACCATCCGAGCGACCCTGGTCACTCCTGAGGCCGATGGCGCGGTGCGCTGCGTCGCCTGCGGACACCGCTGTCTGGTCCGGCCCGGGCGGCGGGGGATCTGCAAGGTGCGATTCAACCGCGAGGGAGAGCTGCGCGTGCCCGCGGGGTACGTCGCCGCACTTCAGTGCGATCCCACCGAGAAGAAGCCCTTCTTTCACTGTCTGCCGGGGAGCGACACCCTGACCTTCGGCATGCTCGGGTGCGATTTTCACTGCGGGTATTGTCAGAACTGGCTGACGTCCCAGGCCCTCCGCGATCAGGCGGCCGGTGTGCCGCCGACCGAGGTGAGTGCGGAGGCGCTGGTGGGACTCGCGCTGCGGCATGGCGCGCGCGTGGTGGGTTCGTCCTACAACGAGCCATTGATCACGGCGGAGTGGGCAGTCGAAGTGTTCCGCCTGGCGCGTGCCCGGGACCTCAAGACCGCCTTCATCTCCAACGGCAACGCGACGCCGGAGGCGCTCGACTTCTTGAGGCCCTTCACCGACTGCTACAAGGTCGATCTCAAGGCCCTGGACCCGGCTCGCTACCGCGCCCTCGGCGGCGTGCTCGAGCACGTGACCGGGACCATTGCCGCGGCACACGCGCGGGGGTTCTGGGTCGAGGTGGTGACGCTGATCGTCCCCGGGTTCAATGATGACCGGCCGCAGTTGACGCGAGCCGCCGAGCTGATCGCGTCCGTTTCACCTGACATTCCCTGGCACGTGACGGCGTTTCACCCGGACTATCGCATGACGGACCCGGGAGCGACTCCGACGGAGACGCTGATCGAGGCCTGTGAAATCGGCGTCGACGCGGGACTCAAGTTCGTGTACGCCGGTAATCGTCCCGGCGCGGTGGGCCGGTGGGAGAACACGTACTGCCCGGATTGCGGAGACCTGCTCATCGAGCGCCAGGGATACCAGATCACGTCGCAGCGCGTCGGGAGTGATGGGCGCTGCCCGACCTGCGCCCGCGCCATCCCCGGAATCTGGGCCTGATGTTTCCCGTTCTCGCGCTACTGCTCGCGACCCAAACCCCCGCGAGCCAGTACGACGCCATCGTCCAGTCGGGAATCCGCGAGGGAGCCTATCCTGGAGCCGTTCTCGTCATCGGCCGGCGTGACAAGGTTCTCTATGAGAAGGGCTACGGGCATCTCACCTGGTCCGCGAGTTCTCCCGGTGACCAGCCCGATTCTACGCTCTTCGACCTCGCGTCCTTGACCAAAGCGGTGGCGACCACGACGGCGGCCATGATTCTCTTCGATCGTGGGAAGCTCAAGCTCGACGTTCCGGTCTCGACGTACCTGCCCGAGTTCAACGGGAATGGCACCGCCGCCATTACGGTGCGGATGCTTCTCACTCACACGTCCGGCCTGCGCGGCGATCTGCCGGTCCCGCAGCTCCGCACGCTTCCCGACGGCGCCGCGCTGCTACGGACCGTGTTCGCGGAAACGCCCCGCACCAAGCCCGGGACGCGCGTGGTCTACAGCGATCTGAACTTCGTACTGGTGGGCGAGATCGTCGGGCGTCTCTCCGGGGAGCCGCTCGATCAGTTCGTGACCACCGAGGTTCTCGAGCCTCTCGGCATGACCGAGAGCCGCTACAAGCCATCCCCCCATCTGGCATCTCGGACGGCGCCGACGGGACTCTGGCATGGACATCCGGTGGCCGATGTCGTGAACGATCCGACGGCGGGGAAGGCCGGCGGTGTCTCTGGAAATGCCGGGCTCTTCTCGACCGGGGCCGACCTCACCCGGTTCGCCCAATTCCTGCTCCGCGACGGCACTCGCCCCGATGGCCGGCCCCTCGTCTCGCCGGAAACCGTGAAGCTCTTCACGACCCGCTCGCCGCAGGCGGATGTCGGGCCCGATCACCGGGCCCTGGGGTGGCAGGCGGTGCCGACCGACGAGGAGACCCCGAGCTCCGGGAAGGTGTTCGGGCCGCGGAGCTTCGGCCACACGGGCTGGACCGGCACGTCCCTGTGGCTCGACCCCGATCGCGACGTATTCGTCATCCTCCTGACCAATCGCGCCTTCGCGCCGAGGTCCCGGAAGCCGTTCACGGTGCTCAAGACGGTCCGGGGACACCTGGCGGACGCGGCGGCCCACGCCGTGGATGGGATGCGGTAGGAACTTCTTGCCCCGGGACGCCGTTCCCGGGTAGGTTCGCCGGCTGGAGGAATGGAATGGCGGATGTCCAACTCACCGAGGATCAGCTGCGAGAAGCGCTGCGATCGGTGAAGGATCCTGAGCTCAATCTGAACATCATCGACCTGGGTCTCGTCTATGGCGTGGACCCGGGGGACGGTGACGTGCGCGTCACCATGACGCTGACCTCACCCGGGTGCCCCGCGGGTCCCCAGATCATCCACGACATCTACGAGCAGCTGAAGCCGATTCCGGGCGTGAAGGACGTCGATGTGGATCTGGTGTGGGAGCCGTACTGGACGCCTGAGAAGATCGAACCGAAAATCCGCGCCATGATGGGGTTCTAAGCAGTCGCCTGCAGGAGTGCATCCCCGACCACGGACAGTTGCCAGCGCCGGAGTTCGCCGATGCGAGCGAGCCCGGCGCGATCTGTTGGATGGGCCCTCGCGACCGCGTCGAGTGCCACCCTCCCCATCAACACTCCGGGATCGAGTCCCAGCTCGGCCGCGCGCGCGTTGCGCGCGGCTTTGAGCTTTTCCTGCCGCACGTCGTAGGACGGGTCATGCGGCGGGCGCGGTGGGCGCACCACTCGCGGCAGATCATCTTCGGACAGCGCGAGTGCCTTGGCGGCGGCCTCGAGCAGTGCCGGGCCATGCCGCTTGGCGAGTGAGGCCGGGAGGTCCTTCACCCGGGCCAGCTCATCGGCGGTCCGCGGGAGCGCGCGACTCACGCCCAGGAGCGATTCGTTGCCAATGATCCGGAATTGCGCCTTGTCTTCGCGCCGCGCGATTCCTTCGCGCCAGGCGTAGAGCTCGCGCATGGCGGCGAGCTGACGGGGCCGGAGGGCCTTCGCGCCCTTGACCCGGAGATAGGCCTCGCCGTCGTCGATCGGCACGGTCCACCGGAGGCCCTCGAGTCTCTTGAACTCTTCCGTCGCCCACTCCCAGCGACTCAGCTCTTTGAGGCGTGCTTCGAGGGCGTCGCGCAGTGCGGGCAAGTGCGACGTGTCGGCAGCCGCGTACTCGAGCATGCCGGGCGTGAGTGGCCGCTGCGACCAGTCGGCTTTCTGGTGCGCCTTCGAGAGCTTGATGCCGAGATACTTCTCGAGGAGTGCGGCGAGGCCGATGGCCGGTTCGCCGGCGAGCTGGGCAGCGACGCGGGTGTCGAAGAGATGGACCGCGTGGAAGCCGTAGTCGCGGTCGAGCGTGCGAAGGTCGTAGTCGGCGTCGTGAAAAATCTTTTCGACGTCGGGGTCGGCGAGGAGGGTGCCCAGGCTGGAGAGGTCCGTGATCGCGACCGGGTCGACGATCGCGGTCGCACGCCGGGTGGACAGCTGCACCAGGTAGATGCGGTCCACGAACCGGTGGAAGCTCGCGGCCTCGGTGTCCACGGCTACCGGAGACTCCCGCCGGAACGCGGTAATGACCTGGCTCAGCGCCTCGGGGGTGGCGACGTATCGCGCGTCGCTAATGCTGATCCGCCTTGCTCAGCTGCTCCATTCCCGCCGCGATCTCTTCCAGCGCCTTGGCGAGGGTCTTGTAGAATTCGGGATCAGGGGGCTCGGGCGCGCCGCCCAACGGGTCGCCGGCGCATTTGCGCGCGGCCCGCGCGGCGTGTCTGATGTAATCGGTAGCTACCCGCATATATGGCTCACTCGCGGTGAAAGGCCTCGAAGCATTGGATACCGCGGATTTCGACCGAAAGATACGCGCGGCCTTCCGTCCGTGCTGTTTGGGAACCTGGCCCACGCCCCTCGAACGGCATCCCGTGCTGTCGGCACGCACCGGTGTGCCCGAGCTGTGGGTCAAGCGCGAGGACCGGTCGTCGGCGGTCTACGGTGGAAACAAGGTTCGCGGTCTCGAGTTCCTGCTCCGTGATCTGCGACCCGGAGACGCGGTGGTCACCATCGGGGGATGGGGATCCACGCATTGTCTGGCGACGGCGCGCCATGCGCGCGCGTTGGGTGCCCGGACGGTGCTCGCCCAGTTCCCCCAGGGGCAGAGTGACACCGCCGAACGAACGTCGCGGGCGTCGGGCGAGGTGTCGACTCGCGTATTCGCGGCGCGAACGTGGATGGGCTTCCCGGCCGCGTGGGTTGAAGCTTGGCGCACCGCCGGAAGCCTGGGCCGGCGCCTCTATATCCCCGGGGGAGGCGCGACCGCTCATGCCGTACTCGGTCACATGCTCGCCGTGATGGAGATGGCGACGCAGCTTCAAGGACCACCCGATGCGATCGTCACCGCGCTCGGATCGGGTGGGACGACGGCGGGGATCCTGCTCGGGTGCTCGTTGCTGGGGTGGCCTACACGAGTGGTCGCCGTTCGCGTGGCGCCCCGTGTGGTGGCGAACCGGTGGAAGGTTCAGATGCTCGCGCGTCGCGCGCTGAGGCTCATCCGCGCACGCGACGTCCCACCTCCCCACACCCCCACACCCCCACGCCTGCTGGTCGTGGACGGAATCGGTAGTGGATACGGAGTACCATCGGTGGCGGGTGAGCGCGCGCGTGGATGGGGAGCGGAGTCCGGGTTGGAGGTGGACTCGACCTACAGCGGAAAGGCGCTCGCGATGCTGCCTGAAGTCGCACGGATGGGGTGCACGCGGGTGGTGTATTGGCACACCTATGCGGCGCCGGGGAGCGTGCAGTGAATCGGACGGTACGAGTACCCGTGGAGGATGTGGAGCTCTCGGTGCAGGAGCGCGGAGAGGGTCCCGCGCTCTTGCTCGTCCACGGATTCCCCTTCGATCACGGACTCTGGCGACATCAGCTCAAGACCTTTCCGGGGTGGAGGCGGATCGCGCCCGATCTGCGCGGCGCAGGGGGATCGAGTGCCCCCGACAACGGATACTCGATGGCACGCTACGCCGACGACCTCATTGCCGTACTCGATGCGATGGATGTCGCGGCCGCGGTAGTCTGCGGCCTTTCGATGGGTGGGTACGTGATTTTCGAGCTGCTGCGGCGTTACCGGGCTCGCGTACGCGCGGCGATTCTCTGCGACACCAAGGCTGAGGCGGACACGGACGAGGGAAAAAGGGGCCGCGACGAGATGATCGCACTCGCGCGCGGAGAAGGCGCCGCGTCCGTGGCGGACAAGATGGTTCCGGCGTTGCTGGCGCCCGATACCAGGGCGGAGCGTCCCGAGGTCGAGGCGCAGGTGCGGGAGATGATCGGACGAGCGCCCGTGGCGGGAATCGTGGGAGCACTGACGGCGATGCGGGACCGGGTGGACTCGACGCCACTCCTCAGTGAGTTGCGGGTGCCGGTCCTGGTCGTGGCGGGGGCGTCGGATGGAATCAGCACGCCGGAAGGGGGCGCCGCGATGGCGGGAAAGATCAAGGGGGCGAGGTTCGCCGCCGTCGCCGGTGCCGGACACTTGCCCCCTCTGGAACAGCCCTTTGTCACTACCCGCCTGATCGCCGACTTCCTGAAGACCGTCCTTTAAGCGCCTTTGCGCTGCGGTTTGCCGGGCGGGTTGTTGCTCGAGAAGATGTCCCGGTTCAGCGCGATGTATTCCTTCCACTGGGTGGGCACATCTTCCTCGGGGAAGATCGCGGTCACCGGGCACTCAGGCTCGCACGCACCGCAGTCGATGCACTCGTCAGGGTTAATGAAGAGCTGCTTCTCGCCCTCGTAAATGCAGTCCACGGGACAGACGTCCACGCAGGACCGGTCCTTCAAGTCGATACAGGGCTGAGTAATGACGTACGGCATTGACCTCTCCTGGGGCGCTTTGGCCGCGTGCGAATCCCAAACCTAGAACTGGAGAGGGATGAGTCAAGGGTCAGCGAAGCGCGCCCCCGGGGACCGGGATGCGTGTCATGAGTGAAAGGACCGAGACGAGCCCTGCGAACTGCCACAATGCCGTCGCGTCGCCCTCACCGTCCGACCGACTGCGCCAGGCAGCGTAGGCGGCGGTGAGCAGAAGGATCACCAGCAGGCTTTCGGATGTCACCACCCACATGACGGCGATCACCGCCACCACGAGCCAGCGCTGGGTGCGCGAGAGCGCGTGGAATCCCCGCGCGCCGTCCAGCTGCCAGACCGGAATCAGGTTGAAGAGATTTATGAAGGCGCCCAGTTGCGCGAGCGCGGCCCAAATTGGGGCCGATGTGAGGTAGTAAACGCCGTAGGCCGCCGCGGCGGCACCGAGCCCCCACAGCGGCCCCGCGAGCCCCACGCGGGCGTCTTCGCGTGGATCTGCCGGGTACTGCTTGAGCCGGACGACGGCGCCGAACCCGGGAATGAACATCGGCGGCGAGGCTTTGATTCCGTACCGCTGCAGCGCGAAGACGTGTCCCATCTCGTGGATGTAGATCGAGACGGCCATGCCCACACCGAACTTCCATCCCCACAACGTCCAGTAGACGCCGGCGAAGGCGAGCATGGAGAGAAACGTGCTGGCCTTCGTGAGACCGAGAATGAGGAGCTTCGCTTTGCCGAGGAGGGCGGCGACCACACCGATTCCCGCCGCGCCCTGGGCTGCTTTGCGTCCCTGACGCGAATGCCCCGTGGTTCCGGACGAGTCCCCATCGACCTGCTTGCTCAGGTTCAGAACCGTTGCAGCGACGGTCGCATGCTGCCGGGAGGTGGGAGGCAGCAAGTCGAGTGCTTCCCGCCAGGCTGCGAGACCGGCGCTCAAGTCTCCCGCCTGGACCTGCCGTTCCGCCGTCGCGGCGAGCGTCTTGAGTCGCTCGGCATGCACCAGGCGACCGCAAGCGGGACAGGCGAGGAGGGCCGGGGCGAGCTCGGTGCCGCAACTGGGGCAGGTAGAGGCGCCCGCCGAGGGCCCCGGGGAGGTCGTCACCGAGCGACGCTACGCCGTACCAGCGTTCGGGGCCGCGACGCGGTAGGGTCCCGTGATCTTATACGCCACACCACGGTTGAACTTCCATGCCTCGTAGAGCGCGATCCCGATGAGGATGAAGCCGATGGGGCTGTCGACGGCCGACAGGATCGGGGCGGCAAAAATGAGTCCGGCGAGCAGTGCGACCGCCGCGAGGACTGTCCCGGCGCTCGGCGTCCTGGGTTCGGAGTCGCTGGTGACCGTCGTGGCCTTGGAGGTGGCGATGGCCGCGGTGTCGGCTGCACGCGGGGCGATGGTGGCTGCGCTTCTGCTTCTGTCGGCCACCTGCGACGCGCGGTGGTCTGCTTGCTCTCCCATGGCCTTGAAGATGAAGGGTGCGTACGCCGCCACGAGCGAGCAGTAGGTGAGCGCCATGGCCAGCGTCTGATACCTCCAACCGCCACGCCCGTTTGATCCCTTCCTCACCGCCTTGCCGACCAGGAAGCCGACCGCGATTGCCACGATGCCCCATTCTGCGCCGGTCACCGCGGCGATCCCGTAATAGATGCCGGCGCCGAGCACCGCGGCACCCGCACCGAGCCCGAGGGCTTTGAGGAACCGGCCGGCCGGGGTGCCGGCATTCAAGTGCGCCTCGAGGCGGGTCCGGCAGTCGGGGCAGACCGTCTTGCCGTTGACCTCGAAGTACGTCGTGGTCAGGGGCTTCTTGCAGACGACGCAGCTTGAGGCGGTGGTCGCCGAGGTGCCGGGCTCGGCCCGATCGAACTGGAGATTGGCGCTATCGCCGCTGGATGCCGGTGTTGGGTCTGTCACGGTCCTTGGCCTTGGAAGGGGATGAGGGCGGACAAACTTCACGTGCCCGGAGTCCGGGTGCAATCGGCGCCGCGGGTTGCGTCGACAGAGTTAGGATACCAGTGAGTATCTGAGCGACTGCGGAACGAATGTTGGGATGGCCATCTGAGATACCTTATGGTATCATAGATACTAATGGGTATCGTGCGGACCAAGCGTAAGGCGGAAACGCGGGCCCTGCTGCTCGAGGCGGGTCTGCGGTTGTTCGCTGAACAAGGGATCAGCCCCGCCACGCTCGACGACGTGGCCGCGGAGGCAGGGTTCACCAAGGGTGCGATCTACCGGCAATTCCGGTCCAAGGCCGCCTTCATCCTGGCCATCTTCGAGCAATATGCCGCCGTGGCCCGGGCGGGCGCAGGCGCCCGCCAGGCCCCCTGGTTCATCCCCCTCACGCTCCAGTTCGCCGCGCACGCGATGCGAGACCCGCTCCTCCGAAGACGCTTCGCGGTGGTGCTCGCCGAGGCTCCAGACGGGACTTCGCCCGATGGCCAGCTCCTCCGGGCTTTAGCCCGGGTCTTACCGGCGACTCCCGCTTGAACCGGCTCGCGACGCTGATCAACGCCGTCGCCGACTTCGGCTTCGCCGGAGTGTTTCTGGTCACCTGGATTGCCCCGGACACGTTCGGGACGCACACGGTCAAGTTCCTGCTGCTGGTCATGCTGATGGAGTTCATCGTCGTTCACTCCTCGACCTTCATGGGGAACGTCGTGATCTCGAAGGCCAATCGTGGCACGAGAGCCGCGGTGCTGGTCGGCTTCGGGTTCTTTTACTCCCTCTTTGCCGGCGCGTTCGCACTCGCCTTCAAGACCTGGTGGCCCATCACCATGTTCTGGGGTCAGACCCTGAACCGTCTGCTGGGAGTGCTGTTCGGCCAGGTGCCCGACGACGAGCAGAAGGCTTTCATTCAGCGCAGCTGGGTTGCGTCGGTGCTCTTCTACCTGCTTGGCGCGTTCGTCACGATCATCCTGCCCATTCCAAGGCTCGGTGTCACGGCCGCAGTCGTCGCGGCTCAGCAGATCCACGCAACCGGGCTCTGGCCTGAGCAGCCGCAGCGTGTGCTTGCTTTCGGGGTGCTCTACTTCGTGTTGACGGGATTGTCAGACCTGAAAGGGCACAGCTGGGCGCCTCGACCGACGTTCACGTCTCGAGCCTAGTGCTCCGCTGCGAGCCGCGCGATGCGGCCGCGGACATCCCGTACCACCGGCTGCAGCTCGGCATCCGCATTCTTCCAGAGGTCCACGAACTTGTTGTAGTAGTCGAGCGCTTGGGTGCGGTCGCCCTTGGCTTCGTGGAGCTCACCGGCACGCTTGAAGGCCGCGCCGAGGGAAAAGCCGTCCTCCCACACTCGGAACGGTGAAGGCGTGGTGAGATAGCGATCGTAATAGATCAACGCCGAGTCTTGCTGGTGCATCTGATCGAAGAGCACCGCCGGATCGTAGAACCCGCAGGCGCCGCACCCAGTCTCGTCCCGGTAGGCCCGATATTCCGCGATCGCGTCAACGTACCGGTGCTCCGCCCGGGCGATCTCCGCCGCTGCATTGTGGCGGTCCGCATTCGTCTTCCGCACACCCTCAGGAACGAGGCGATTGTAGTCGGCCACCAGCTGCCGCGCCTCGTCCACCCGCCCGGCCCGAGCGTAGAGCTGCGCCAAGCCGGTATAGGGCCGGTCGTACGCGGGAATGGACGCCAGCGGGTGCGCGGCGAGCGCGGTGGTGATCTGTCGCAGCGCGTCGGCAGGTCGATCGCGGTACTTGAGGTCGAGGAACGCCACCACCCAGGCCGCGCCGAGGTAGTCCGAGGGCAGACCCCGTTGCTCGGCATAGTGCTGCACCTTGCTTTCGGCCTGCGCTGCCTCGGCGAGGCGCCCCTGGGCTGCGGCCGTCGCGGCCGCCGCCTGTTCGACGATTTCCTGAACGTAGGCGCTCGACGTGAAATCCGTGCGCATTTGCGCGAGGACCCGCTCCGCCGCCGGGTATTGATGCAGGGCGGATGCGATCCAGAACCGCTCGCCCGCCGGAAGGGGTGAGCGAGGGTAGGCGCGCTGATACTCATCCGCCAAGCGCCGCGCGGCCGTGTCCTGCCCCCGCATGATCGCGAGCTGGATCGCCTGCTGGTAGCAGTTCCCGCACCCGATTGTGAGACCCCGGCGCAACAGGCTGTCCACGGCGTCGTACTGGCGCAGGGCGCTCAAGACGATCGCGAGGTTATTGATTCCGACGATGCTGTTGGAATCGATGGTCAGGAGATCGCGGTAGGCCACCACCGCCCGCTGCGGGTCATAGTCCGCGAACTGGGAGTAGTAACCGATCGTCTGGTCCCGTTCGCTGGGCGTGAGCCGATCCCGGTGCTGGTACGCCTTGATCGCGGCGGCCACCTGATCCTGCGTCGAAGCCGTGGTGTTCCCGAGCTCCACCGCGAGCTTGCGCCAGGCCATCGCGAATCCCGTGTCGATGGTGACCGCTTGCTGCAGGTACGGAATCGACGCCTCGTCATCTCCGGCCATCGCGATGCGCACGCCTTCCGAGTACTTCCTCAGCGCCTCGAGCGATGACGTGGTGACCTGCTCGAGGGCGTCCGACGCCCGGAGACTGGTCAGCGACTCGCCGATGCGGGACCGCAGGTCCTTGGAGAGTTTGTCGAGGGCGGTCAGCAGGGCGCCGTCGTTATCGGCATTCTCGCGGACGGCCGCCAGCACGGATCCATCCGCGGCGGAGACGATGCTCGCCGACAACACATAGGCTTTGCCCACGGCCGAGATCTGACCCGTGACGATTGCCTTGACGCCTTCACGCTGTGCGAGATCCTGTGCCACCACGTTGGTCACCGCGGTGCCGGGCGGCTTCTGCATCCGCTGGAGGGCGCTCGCCACCTGCCGGGTGTCCAGGAGATGGACCGTGCGCGACTGGGACAAGTCCACCCGGAACGCTTCCGTCAGCGTCGACCCCAGCGTGGTGTCGGCAGAGTGATTCTCGAAGTCGGCGAGGAGAATCTGGTCTTCCGCCTTGAGCCGGCCCTTGGCCATGAGCGTGCCGACCGAGCCTAGCCCGAGGAGCCGCATGGTCATGTAGATCGCGGCCACCACCGCGAGACCGCCGAACGCGAGGCCGCCGCCGAGGATGGCCTTGCGCCATGTGAACCACTTCGCGAGCGGATTCGTGGGGACGTAGCCGGTGGTGTGGGCCATCGCGCGCTTCCGCTCGAACACGCCCGTCACCAGCATGATCGGCAGGCCGACCACCAGCAGGACGCCGGCACCCGCGAACACCCACGTCGGCAGGCCGAGCCGCTGCATCAGGAAGTACACGAGTGCCAGGACTGCTACGCCCGCGACACCGAACAACGTCGCGACGCGGACCGGATGGGCGCGCTTGATCGCCGCCTCGGTTCCCGACGAGATCACGGGGGTGCTGCCCGTGGGTGTCATGCCACCCGACGGCGTCATGATGACGTCGAGCAGCTGCACCAGCTCGACGGCCGACTGCGGGCGATCCGCGGGCTTCTTCGACAGACAGCGCATGATCACCGCGTTGAGCGCCGGAGGCACCGTGGAGCGGTGAGCCGCGAGCGGATCCGGCGCCAGCGTGACGTGCGCTGCCAGCATCTGTTGGGGTGTCGACGCCGAAAAGGGGAGCCTCCCGGCGAGCATCTCGTACGCGAGCACGCCGGCGGCGTAGATGTCTGCCCGGTGGTCGACGTGGGGATCGGCCGCCGCCTGCTCGGGCGCCATGTACGCGGGTGTGCCGAGCGCGACCCCGAGTGATGTCAGCGTCGATGATCCGCTCGACGCCGCGACGGCCTTCGCCACGCCGAAGTCCGTGACCACGGCGTGGCGATGCGAGATCAGGACGTTGTCGGGCTTGATGTCGCGGTGGACCACGCCCTGCGAGTGCGCGTAACCGAGTGCGTCGGCGACGTCACGGAGGATCCGCACCGCTTCACCGATCGGGAGCTCACCCTCGCGCGCGAGCTTGGCGCGGAGCGATTCGCCCTCGACGAGCGGCATTGTGTAGTAGAAGAGATCGCCGGTCTGTCCGGCGGCATGCAGTGGGACGATGTGCGGATGCTGGAGCGACGCGGCGAGCTGGATCTCTCTGCGGAACCGCTCGACATTGACGCCGGCGGCCATCTCCGGCGGCAAGACCTTGATGACCACCTTCCGTCCGAGGGCCAGCTCCTCGGCCAGGAAGACGCGGCTCATCCCTCCGCCGCCGAGTTCCTTCTCGAGGCGGTAGGTGGCCTTAAGCGCTTCCTGGAGGCGGGTTTCGAGCTCGGACATCGGGGGGTGAAGATACATCCTGAGCGCCGAAGGCGCGAAGGATCGGCCCCCTCAATCGGCTCCGACGGGCTCCTGATCCTTCGCTCGCTGTGCTCGCTCAGGACGGGCGCCCAGATTCCGCTCGATTTCCCGGGTGATGTGCATCGAGCAGAACTTCGGGCCGCACATGGCGCAGAACTCGGCGCTCTTGAAGTACTCCGACGGCAATGATTCGTCGTGCAACTCCTGCGCTCGCTCCGGGTCGAGCGAGAGCCGGAACTGCTCCTTCCAATCAAAGGCGTAGCGGGCCCGTGAAAGGGCGTCATCCCGGTCCCGGGAGCCCTTCCGGCCCCGGGCGATGTCCGCCGCGTGCGCCGCGATCTTGTACGCGATCACGCCCTCCCGCACTTCCTCCGCATTCGGCAGGCCGAGGTGCTCTTTGCGGGTGACGTAGCAGAGCATGTCGGCGCCATACCAGCCGATCATCGCGGCACCGATGGCGCTCGTGATGTGGTCGTACCCGGGCGCGATATCGGTCACCAGAGGCCCGAGGGTATAGAAGGGCGCCTCGTGACAGATCCGCTTCTGGCGCTCGACGTTCATCTGGATCTGGTCCATCGGGATGTGGCCGGGCCCTTCGATCATCACCTGCACATGCTTCGCCCAGGCGCGCTCCGTCAGCTCGCCCAGCGTATCGAGCTCCGCGAATTGCGCCTTGTCCGAGGCATCGGCCACCGAGCCGGGGCGGAGCGCGTCACCGAGTGAGAGTGTGACGTCGTACTTCGAGGCGATCTCCAGGATCTTGTCGAAGTGCGTGTAGAACGGATTCTCCTGGTTGTGGTGCGTCATCCAGTAGGCGTGCAGCGAGCCGCCGCGGGAGACGATCCCGGTCACGCGGCCCAGCGCGAGGCCGACGTAAGCGCGCTTGATGCCGCAGTGGACGGTGACGTAGTCGACACCCTGCTGGGCTTGATGCTCGACCATGCCGATCAGGTCGTCGGCAGTGAGGTCTTCAACCTTCCCGATCTCCTGCACGGCCTGATAGATGGGCACGGTGCCGATCGGCACCGGAGACGCGTCGATGATGGCCTGGCGGATGGCGTCGATATTGCCGCCGGTGGAGAGGTCCATCACGGTGTCGGCGCCGTAGTGCACCGCGTGATGGAGCTTGTCGAGCTCTCCCTCGATGTCCGACGTCACCGCCGAGTTGCCGATGTTGGCGTTGATCTTGACCTTGGCCACTTTGCCGATGGCCATGGGGTCGAGCCGCTTGGCGAGATGGTTGACGTTCGCGGGAATTACGAGGCGGCCGCGGGCCACTTCGTCGCGAATCATTTCCGGGGCGAGCTCTTCCCGTTCGGCCACGCGCTGCATCTCTCGCGTGACCGCGCCCTGGCGGGCCAAATGCATCTGCGTAACGCTGTCCATACTGACTCCCTCCGCCGGTGTTAACCGGTTCAGGTTCCAAGGGTATGATCTCAGCCCGCGCTTTGCAGGCACCCCCGTCAGGGCTGGAATCTATCTCGGTATCTACTCGACGAGCAGGGTGGCGATCTCCCATGGATGGAGCGTAAGCGAGACACTCCGTCCATCGGGCGAGAGCGGCAGGGGCGCACCTGGATCCTCGAGCAGGTTGGCGCGGCGGACACGCCGTACCGCGCGACCGAACGAAATCTTCGTCGTCGTCGCCTTCCCATGCCATTCGACCACACGCAGCACAAGTCCCGGGATGTCTTCCGCGCGCTTCACGGCCGTGATGTAGATGTCAGGTTCCGAGGGAACCGCGACCGACCAGGACTTCCCGGCGGCACCCGCGTGCGATGACGTCGCCACCGCGATCATCGGAATGTTGAACGCCTGACCCTCGCGCTCGGTGAGACCCGATTGCCATCCGCCCGCGTGGGGATAAATGGCGTACCGGAAGTGCTGCGGGCCGCGATCGGCGAGCGAGTCGGGCCAGAGCGGCGATCGGAGCAAGGACAGCCGCATCCGGTGCCCACGCGTGTCCCAGCCGTACTTCGAGTCATTCAGAACGCTGACGCCGAATGCGGAATCCGAGAGGTCACCCCAGCGATGCCCCGGGTGCTCGTATTTCGCCCGCTCTGCCTGGGTGGTCGGATTCGTGGGCTGGCCAATTGCGCCGTACCCGATTTCGTAGGTCGCGCTGTCGGCAGTGACGTTCCAGTCGAAGGCGGCCTTCAGGAACTTGTGCCGCTCGTGCCAGTCGATCTGGTTGTCGATCTCGAGATAGGGCTCGCCGCGGCGGAGAATTATCCGCTGCGTGATGTGCGTCCCGTTCCAGGGCTTCTCGAACTCGATCCAGCGCTCGACGGCATCGCCACCTGCCCGAAGCGCCTTCACGGAATCGAGGGTCCAGTATTTCCCTGTGAAGCCGGTGTTCCACGCGTCCCACTGCGCGGGTTCGTCGACGAGAAGCTGGAGCACGTTCGCGCGACCCGAGTCCGACACCGCTTCGTGGTGCGCCTTGCGGTCGTAGAGGTGGACGATCTGCCCGGTCTTCGGGTCGAGGTCTACCGACAGGTACTCGTTCTCGAGATGGGTCCGGGATCCGGCGAAGGACCGGTCTTCCGGAATGGTCCCGGGTCGAATCCAGAAGACCGTCGCGCCCAGCGAAGGCACATCGGTCGCGCGGAAATGCAGCGAGTCTCCGTGAATCACGGCGGCCCGGGTTCTCCCGCGTTCGTCGGCCGCGACCAGGGATCCGGAAAGGCTCTTCAGTCCATCGGTGAGTGCCACGGACACGAAGCCCGTTCGGGCCCACGACGATGGGTTGAACACCGTGACGGGAACGCCACGCCCGCGGGTATCGAGCCGCGCGGAGAGATCCCGCGCTGAGCGGTCACGAATTGCGGTACCGGCGGCGGCGACGGAGTCGTAGGTCGCCATGGCATCCGTGTAAATGGCGTGGATGCCCGACCCGGGAAGCAGATCGTGGAATTCGTTGAAGAGCGTCTGCCGCCACGCGTGCTCGATTGAGTCCTTCGGGTAGGGCGCGGGATCAACGGTCGCGAGGAATTCCGCGGTGCCGAGGAGTGTTTCGCTCTGGCGGTTGCGCCGCTTCATCCAGCTCTGCGTCGTGTACGTGGCCCGATGGTACTCGAGATACAGCTCGTCATTCCAGACCGGCCATCTGGAGGCCGGATGCGCGCCCTGGATGCTCGACAATGCACTCGTGGGCTTGTCGTCTCTCAGGATCGGAAATGCCGGCAGTCTTCCGAGATCTCCGCGCCGGTCGAGCATTTCCGCGGTCGGCCCGCCACCATGATCGCCCACGCCATAGAGCACGAGCATGTGATGCGCGGTATCCGTGCGCGCGTTGTCCTGCCGCATCTGCTGCGCGAGCGTGGCGCCGTCGAGATCGTGGTCGTAACCGTACGGGTTGTACGCGAAGATCGTGGTGCCGTCGCGCCCCTTCCACCGGAACGCGTCGTACGGGAACGTGGTGGAGTCGTTCCACCGGATCTTCTGCGTGACGAAGAAATCCATGCCCAGCCCGTGCCAGATCTGGGGCATCTGCCACGGATAGCCGAAGGAATCGGGCGTCCAGGCGACCTTCGATCGGTGCCCGAAGATCTTCTGGAAGTACCGCTGACCGTACAGTCCCTGCCGGACCAGCGACTCACCGCCCGGCATGTTCTGGTCGGCTTCGAGCCACCACCCGCCGACTGCTTCCCATCGGCCCGCATGTTCCGCGGCGCGGATCGAGTCGAGCAACCCCGGAGACCGGTTGGCGAGCCAGTCGTAGTACTGCGCCGCGCTGGCCGCGAAGGTCATGGACGGGAATTTCTGCTCGAGCTTGAGTGCTGTCCGCCACGTTGCCTCGACCACGCCCATTGTTTCCGTGTAGCGCCAGAGCCAGGCGGCATCGATGTGCGAGTTGCCCACCAGGTGGATCGTGTCTCTTGCGAAGGCCGTCGAGTCAGCCGCGAGACTCTGGGACGCCTGATTTTCGAGGTAGCGGTAGGTCGCCTTGTCGGGTGTGACCATCGCCGCGAGCCAGGCGCGGGCGTCGGGCCACGGGACCCTCCCGGACGAGTCGCCGAGTGCCGGCAGGAGCGTCAGGTCGAGCGCGAAATCAGAGTAGGAGCGATCGCGTACCCGGGCCCTCGGGTGATCCCACCAAGGTCTCGTCGAATCGCGAACGACCGTGAGGTGCAGCGTGTCTCCGGCGGCGCATTGCGAGCAGAGCGGCAGGGTGCCGTCGGCGCCGAGCGTTCGCGCTTGGCCGTTGATCGAGTACTGCGCGGTCGGACCGAACTCGGCGGCGAGGAGATCGACTGACAGTCCGGCGAACGCGGGCGGTACGGTGACCGAGGTCTCGAGCGTCGTGCCGTGGTCATTCCAGTTCCCGAACGTGATCCGGGAATCCAGGAGACTCAGGACAGCGGCGGGATCGAGGGGGGTTGTGCGAACGTCGCTGGCGGTCCCCATCTGCGTCGACAGGCTCGCCGTGGTGTCGAGCGCGACTCGACTCAGGGTCGCGAGGTCGAACGGACGATGAAGCGCCTTCGGTGTTCCGGATACCAGGCCGTTGACTGAATCCGAGCTCAGACGCTGCCCGCCCGCTGAAAGCGACACGACTGCCGACGACGGTGGATCCTTGCCCCATGTGGTGAGATTCGCGGTGCCAGTCCCCCACAGTGTGTCGTGCGACCAGGTCACGGGACCCGAGAGACGAAGGGGGCCTGCGGCGACGGTCGATGCCGGAAGATTGCCGGGCTGTGCATCGGACGGACGCCGGTTCGCGGCGCGAATGGAGTCGCCGACGATCCACGCGCCGAATCCGAAATCTCCGCCGCGATTCACGACTTTGAGCAGCAGCGCGTTCCATCCCTTGGCGAAGCGCACCTCGACGGTGTCGCGGTCGCGATCCACGCCCCGGGGCACGTCGTGGTAGTGAATGCGCTGACCATTCAACCACGCGAGAATGTCGTCGTCACTCGCGAGCACCAACGTGCGGCTCTCATCCTTCGGCGCGTAGACGTACGTGAACGCGTAGACGACCGTGCGCTCCTTCGCCCCGCCGAATTCCTTGCCGAGGTCGTCGATCCCGCTGGCTGGAATGATGACAGGCCGCCACTTGTCCGACGAATCGGGGAACGCGGTCGTCTCCCCACCCAGGTAGTCGCGCGTGAGCCGGCCCACGCCGGTGTCGGTGGACACGGGCGTCGTGAGAAGCCAGGGACGAATAGCGATCGGGATTTGAGGAGTGGTGTGCGGCTGCTGCATCAGGAGAAGAAGGGCGGCGTTCAGCGCATTCATCATCAGAGCATCTCTCGAGGTGAGGGCGGCCCGTACCGGTCCGCAGGCTCGTGAATCTTCTCCCATTCGTCGCGGAACGCGAAGGGGTCGAGCCCTGACGCGCGGTCCACGGCGAGAATGCCATCCAAGTGATCGATTTCATGCTGCACCAACTCGGCCATCGGTCCTTCCAGGGACATGGTGTGCGGCTTTCCCTGGAGGTCCTGGTACGACAGGGTCACCTGATACGCCCGCATGACCCGAACGTAGAGGTTGGGGAAGGAGAAGCAGTCATCCCACACCAGGAAGTCGTCGGGACCGACGTCCGTAATCTCAGGGTTGACCAGGTTCCAGCGCTGCCGGCCGACCTGCATGAATACGAGCCGCATGGGCGCGCCGATCTGCGGGGCCGCCAAGGCTCTCCCCATCTTGAACTGCTTCCGGGCCTCGGACAGGGTGTCCCGCAGGTCGTCCGCGACCAGGCGCACGGCGGCCGACGATGGCTTGTCGACCATCTGGCAGCGGGCCCGGAGGATCGGGTCCCCGAGTTGGTGAATCCGGCGCACGGTCATGGGGGCCCCCAATGTGGCGATTTGCCGGGCCGCCGCAATACGGGCTAACGTAAGTCCATGTCACTGGCGGGTATCGTCCTCGCGGCGGGCAGATCTTCCCGGATGGGCTCACCCAAAGCCCTGCTCGATTTCCGGGGGGAGCCCTTCGTGCTGCGCATCCTCGAGGCCTTCGAGGCGCTCGATCTCAAGACGCGCGTCGTGGTGGTCGGCCCGCGGCACGAGGCCAAGGACATCAGGGCGGTGCTGGTGCAGCATGACTGCCTGGTGGTGGAAAACCACGACATCGACGGCGGCCCGATCGCCTCGCTCCGCGCGGGTCTCAAGGCGATCCAGGCGGTCGCTCCAACAGGAGCGCTCGTTTGGCCAGTCGATCTGCCGCACGTTCGGGTCGATACGGTCGAGCGCCTGCTGGACGTGTCCCGGCGAAACAACCCGTTCGCGGCTGTCCCGCGATTTGGTTCGAGACGGGGCCATCCGATCATCTGGGCCAGCTCCGCGTTCGCGGAGCTCGAGAAGAGTGAGGGCGCCACCAAGGACGGTGCCCGGTCAGTGGTCCACGCGCACGAGGCGGAGATCAAGGAAGTACCGGTCGACGACCCGGCGGTGATCGACGACTTGAACACGCCTGAGGACTACGAGCGACTCGTGAGGGAGATAAACCGCGACGCGTATTGAATTTGGACGCCTTGCCTAATCCCGACTTTTCAAGTAGGATTAGGCAGTTCTTCAACGCAAATCAAAGCGCCGAAATAACTTATGACGTCAATCGAAGCCCAGGTCCTCCAACCCTACAAGTATGGGTTCGTCACCGACATCGAGTCGGAAGACGTCCCCCTTGGGCTGAATGAGGACATCATCCGGCTCATTTCGAAGAAGAAGGGTGAGCCCTCCTTCCTGCTGGAATGGCGGCTCAAGGCCTACCGTCACTGGCTGACCCTGACCGAGCCGACGTGGGCCAACATCCACCACGCCCCGATCGACTACCAGGCGATCCGGTACTACTCGGCCCCCAAGCAGCAGAAGAAGCTCGACTCCCTGGAACAGGTCGACCCCAAGCTCCTCGAGACCTTCGACAAGCTCGGGATCCCGCTGGCCGAGCAGAAGCGGCTGAGCGGGGTGGCGGTAGACGCGGTGTTCGACTCGGTGTCGGTCGCGACCACCTTCAAGGCCGAGCTGGCCAAGTACGGGATCATTTTCTGCGCGTTCTCGGACGCGGTGAGGAACCACCCCGACCTGGTCGAGAAGTGGCTGGGGGACGTGGTGCCGGCGAGTGACAACTACTTCGCGGCGCTCAATTCCGCCGTCTTCTCCGACGGCTCCTTCTGTTACATCCCGAAGGGTGTCCGCTCCCCCCTCGAGCTCTCGACCTACTTCCGTATCAACGCGTCGTCGACGGGACAATTTGAACGGACGCTCATCATCGCCGACGAAGGGAGCCACGTCTCCTATCTCGAGGGCTGCTCGGCACCGGTGCGCGACGAAAATCAGCTGCACGCCGCGGTGGTCGAGCTCATCGCGCTGGATGACGCGACGATCAAGTACTCCACCATCCAGAACTGGTACCCCGGCGACGAGAACGGCAAAGGCGGGATCTACAACTTCGTCACGAAGCGGGGCGCGTGCCGCGGGAAGAATTCCAAGATCTCGTGGACGCAGGTCGAGACCGGCTCGGCCATCACCTGGAAGTATCCGGGCTGCATTCTCCAGGGTGACAATTCGATCGGCGAGTTCTACTCAGTGGCCGTGACGAACAACCGCCAGCAGGCGGACACGGGCACCAAGATGATTCATATGGGCAAGAACACCCGGTCGACCATCGTCTCGAAAGGCATCTCCGCCGGGAAGGGACAGAACACGTACCGCGGCCTCGTGAAGATTCTGAAAGGCGCCGAGGATGCGCGGAATTATTCGCAGTGCGATTCAATGCTGATCGGGGACCAGTGCGGCGCGCACACGTTCCCGTACATCGACGTGCGGAACGCGTCGGCCATCATGGAGCACGAGGCATCGACGTCGAAGATCGGCGAGGACCAGATCTTCTACTGCAAGCAGCGGGGACTCTCGGCGGAGGACGCCGTGTCCCTCATCGTCAACGGATTTTGCAAGGAAGTGTTCAAGGAGCTGCCGATGGAGTTCGCCGTCGAAGCCCAGAACCTCCTCGGCATCTCTCTCGAAGGGAGCGTCGGTTGAAGACGGGAAGCGGGAAGCGGGAAACGGGAAACGTGCTCCTGGAGATCAGGGGCCTCACCGCGACTGTGGCGACCGACGCGAAGAAGGAGATCCTCCGGGGCCTCGACTTGACCGTCAAAGCCGGCGAGGTGCACGCCATCATGGGACCCAACGGCTCGGGCAAGAGCACGCTCGCGGCCGTCCTGGCCGGTCACCCGGCGTACGCGGTCACCGGCGGCTCGGTGATCTACAAGGGCAGAGATCTGCTCGACATGGACCCCGAGGAGCGCGCCCGTGAAGGTGTGTTCCTGGCGTTCCAGTATCCCGTCGCGATCCGCGGCATCACGAACTCGTACTTCCTGCGGTCGGCGCTCAATGCGATCAGGAAGCATCGCGGGCAGGAAGAGCTCGACCCGCTCGACTTCCTGTCGGTGCTCGAGAAGAAGCTGAAGCAGATCGGCTGGGACGACTCCTTCCTGAATCGCGCGGTGAACGATGGATTCTCGGGCGGCGAAAAGAAGCGGAACGAGATCCTCCAGATGGCGGTGCTCGAGCCGACGCTCGCAATCCTCGACGAGACCGACTCGGGACTCGACATCGACGCGCTCAAGACGGTGGCCGAGGCGGTCAATGCGCTGCGGCGTCCGGACTCGGCGACGGTGGTGGTGACGCACTATCAACGGCTCCTCAACTACATCGTCCCCGACCGGGTGCACGTGCTGGCCGGTGGCCGGATCGTGAAATCGGGCGGCAAGGAGCTGGCGCTGGAGCTCGAAGACAAGGGGTACGACTGGATCAAGCCCGAAGCGGTGAACGCGTGAGCAGCTGGATCACGGAGCTGCGCGAGAAGGGCGCGGCCCGGTTCGCTGAAGTCGGCTTCCCTACCACCAAGCAGGAAGCCTGGCGGTTCACCGATGTCCGGTCGATCGCGGAGACGTCGTTCGGGAAGGCGACCTCCCGGTGGGCGGTCGAGGCCAATGGCACCAAAGGCTTGATCGTCGGTGACCTCACGAAGGCCGGGGACGTCGCGCAGGGGCATCTGGGGCGCTACGCCGATCTCGCGGCGAATCCCTTCACGGCTCTGGCCACGGCGTTCCTGGACGACGTCCAGGTCATTTCGGTCCCCGCCAAGGCCGACGTGGCGCATCCGATTCGCCTGTCGCATCGGTTTAAGGGAAAGGGCCCCGTCATGGCTACGCCAAGGGTCCTGGTGGTCCTCGGCGATCAGGCCCGCGCGACGGTGATCGAGACCCACGAAGATTCCGTTGCTGACGCGTCCCTGTCGAACAGCGTGACCGAGATCGTGCTGGGCAACGGCGCCATCCTCGACTACGTCCGGGTCCAGCGCGAAGGCGCGAAAACCAGCCACATCGCGACCACCCAGTCCCATCAGGGCCGTGACAGTGTTCTGCGCTCGACCTCGATCGCCTTGGGGGCCGGCCTGTCGCGTCACGATCTCGGAGCGGTGCTGGCGGGAACGGGTGCGTCGTTGACGCTGAACGGACTGTCGGTGCTCTCGGGCCGGCAACACGTCGACTACCACACGACCATCGATCACGCGCAGCCCCACTGCGAGAGCCACGAGCTCTTCAACGGCGTGTTCGACCAGCATGCGCGCGGGGTCTTCAATGGCCGGATCATCGTCAGGCCCGGCGCGCAAAGGACCGACTCGAAGCAGACCAACAACAACCTGCTGCTCTCGGGTGAGGCGCGTGCCGATTCACAGCCGCAGCTCGAGATCTATGCCGACGACGTGAAGTGCACCCACGGCGCCACCCTCGGCCCCCTGGATCCGAATGCCCTCTTCTACCTCGAGAGCCGGGGCCTGTCGCCCGCCATCGCGAAGAGTCTCCTCACGTACGGCTTCGCCGCCGACATCCTGACCCGGATTGCCGTCGCACCGGTCCGCGACGATCTCGACCGCGTGATCCGCGGCCGGCTCGGCGTGGAGATGTCATCCTGAGCGCGCGCGCGCGAGCGAAGGACCCTGGCGGCGGCATGAGTACGAAGGCCTGGGATGTCGCCCGGATCCGGCGCGACTTCCCGATTCTCTCGACCCAGGTCCACGGCAAACCGCTCGTCTATCTCGACAACGGCGCGACCAGCCAGAAGCCACAGGCCGTCATCGATGCGGTCAGCCACTATTACGAGTCGGGCAACGCCAACGTCCACCGCGGTGTCTACGCGCTAAGTGAGTCGGCGACCGCGGCGTACGAGGGGACCCGCGCGAAGGTTGCCCGATTCCTGAATGCCAAGGAGGACCGCGAGATCATCTATGTCCGCGGGACCACTGAGGCGATCAATCTGGTCGCCTCGAGCTTCGGCAGACTCAAGGTGAAGGCCGGGGACGAAATCCTGGTCTCCGCCATGGAGCACCATTCGAACATCGTTCCCTGGCAGATGCTGGCGGAGCAGACCGGGGCGGCGCTCAACGTCATTCCGATGAACGAGCGGGGCGAGCTCAAACTCGATGAGTACCAGAAGCTCCTCACGCCCAAAGCGAAAGTCGTCGCGGTCGCGCACATCTCCAACTCGCTCGGGACCATCAATCCCATCAAGGAGATGGTGAAGCTCGCGCACGCGACTGGTGTACCCGTGCTGGTCGATGGCGCGCAGGGCGCGCCGCATGTGACGGTGGACGTGCAGGACATCGACTGCGACTTCTACACGGTGTCGGGCCACAAGATGTTCGGGCCCACGGGCGTTGGGGTGCTGTACGGGAAGGCCGCGCATCTCGAGGCGATGCCGCCCTACCAGGGTGGTGGCGACATGATCCGGTCGGTCACCTTCGCCAGGACGACGTATGCTCCCGTCCCCGCCAAGTTCGAAGCGGGGACGCCCGACATCGGTGGCGTGGTCGGCCTGGGAGCGGCAGTCGACTATCTCGGGACGCTCGACCGCGCCGCGGCCGCGACCCATGAACAGGGCCTGCTCGAATACGCGACGAAACGACTCGCGACCGTGCCCGGGCTTCGCATCGTCGGGACCGCGACCCACAAGGCGAGCGTCATCTCGTTCGTGCTGGATGGCATTCACGCGCACGACGTGGGGACCATCGTGGACCAGGCGGGCGTCGCGATCCGGACGGGGCATCACTGTACGCAGCCGGTGATGGAGTTCTTCGACGTCCCCGCCACCGCCCGCGCCTCATTCGCCTTCTACAATACCCGGGATGAGGTGGATGTCCTGGTCGAGGCGCTCCAGGGTGTTCGGAAGGTGTTCGGCTGATGGCCGACCTGTCCGAGCTGTACCAGCAGACAATCGTCGAGCACAACCGGAGCCCCCGGAACTTCAAGAAGCTCGACCACCCCACCCATCACGCGGAGGGCAATAATCCGCTGTGTGGAGACCAGATCAGTCTCCAGCTCACGGTGGACGGGGGTGTGATCAAGGAGGCGGGGTTCCAGGGCTCCGGGTGCGCGATTTCCCGGGCCTCGGCCTCTCTCATGACGTCCGCGGTGATCGGGAAGAACAGAGAGGACGCCGAGCGGCTGTTCAGGGCTTTCCATGATATGGTGACGGGAGGGGACGCCGCGCCCGCCGACCCGACCACCCTTGGCAAGCTCGCGGCGTTCGCCGGGGTGAAGCAGTTCCCCGCCCGGGTGAAGTGCGCGAATCTCGCATGGCACACTCTCCACGCCGCCCTCCAGGCTGACCAAACCCCCATCAGCACCGAGTAACTTCCCACCGGTTGTTGCCGTAGAATTGTGCGCCCTGTGGCAGTTCCCCTGACCCCTGACACCTGGCCTCAGACACCTATGCCCAATCCTGCCGTCCAACTCGATCGCATCACCAAACGCTTCGACAAGAATGTGGCTGTCGACCAGTTATCCCTGAATGTGCCACCGGCGTGCATTTATGGGTTGCTTGGTCCGAACGGCGCCGGGAAGAGCACGTCCATCCGGATGATGATGCACATCCAGGTCCCGGATGAGGGTACGGTCCGATTGTTCGGAGAGGATGGGAAGACCGGACGCGACCACTCGGCGCGGATAGGCTACCTGCCCGAGGAGCGCGGTCTCTACCAGAAGATGCGAGTGCTGGACGTCATCGTCTTCCTGGCGGAGATGAAAGGGGTCGAGCGGAGGACCGCACGGATCAAGGCGCTGGAGTGGCTCGACCGCCTGGGACTTGGCGACCGCAGCATGCGCAGAGTCAACGAGCTGTCGAAGGGTATGCAGCAGAAGGTCCAGGTGATTTCCACGCTGATCCACGACCCCGATCTACTGGTCTTGGACGAGCCCTTCTCCGGGCTCGATCCCGTCAACGCCCAGGTCCTCAAGGACGAAGTCCTGGATCTCAAGCAGCGAGGGAAGACCATTCTCCTCTCGACGCACATTATGGAGCAGGCCGAGCAGCTTTGCGACGGGGTTTGCATCATCGCGCGCGGCAAGAAACTCGTGGACGGACCGCTCGCCGAAGTGAAGCGGACCCATGGGGGCCGGCATGTACACGTGGCCTTCGACGGTGCGGCCGGGGATGCCGAGCGTCTGTTCGCCGATCCCAAGCTCGTGAAGGAGAAGGAAAGCACGGGGCAGTACGCCGAGCTCGAGCTGGCGCAGAACGCGGACGCCCAGGACATCCTGAAGGGGCTGGTCAATTCCGGGGCCCGGCTCGCCAAGTTCGAACTCGCGGAGCCCTCCCTCAACAAGATTTTCGTGGATCTCGTGGGGCCCGAAGCCGCGGTGGCCGCGGCGCAGCCGGAGGCCAAGTGAACAAGATCTTCGCGATCGTCCGGCGCGAGTTTATCGAGCGGGTGCGCCAGCGCTGGTTCTGGGTGATGGCCCTGCTCGGCCCCCTGCTCTTCGGCGCCCTGATGGTCATTCCGGCCCTGCTCATCGGCAGCGCCAGCCTGAAGCACATCGCCATCGTGGACTCATCCACACAGGGGCTCGGCAAGGCCATCGCCCTGCAGCTCGACACGTCCAAAGTGCAGTCAGTCCAGGTCCTCCCGGGACCGCGGGTCGCCGACTCGTTGATGCAGGTGGTGAGTGCCAAACAGCTCGACGGATTCCTGCTGATCAGCGACGCCCTCGTCGATTCCGGCAAGGCGGAGTACCGCGCCTCGAACGTATCGTCGTTTACCACCAACAATGAGATCGAGGGCGCGCTACGACGGGTGGCGACGACCGTCCGTCTTACGCGCGAAGGCGTCGATCAGGCGGCCATCGGTCGGGCGTACAAAGTCCAGCTCGATATGCAGACGACGAAGATTGCGAACGGCAAAGCGACGGGCGAGAGCGCGGCGCAATCGTTCTCGCTCGCCTACTTCATGGGCATCATCCTCTACATCGCCATTCTCCTGTATGGCATCAACGTCATGAGCTCGGTGCTGGAGGAGAAGACCACCAGGATCGTCGAAGTCCTGGTGTCCTCGGTGAAGCCCTTCGAGCTGATGCTGGGCAAGGTGATCGGGGTCGGCGCCGTCTCGCTCTTTCAATTCCTCATCTGGGGCGTTGCGGGGCGCTGGCTGTTCTCGATGCGAAGCAAGCTCGGCGCAGACCCGTCCGCGGCGAGCCAATCGCCGTTCCAGGTGCCGCATGTCTCACTCGATACCGGCCTGATTTTCCTCGCCTACTTCCTCGGCGGCTTCATGCTCTACTCGGCGATGTTCGCCGCGGTGGGCGCCATGTCGTCGAATGAGCAGGAAGCCCGGCAGGCGCAGCAGCCAGTCTCGATGCTCTTGATCCTGAGCTACATCAGCATGTTCGGCATGCTCAATGATCCCAACTCGACGTACGCCGTCACCCTGTCGATGATTCCCTTCACGTCGCCGATCGCGATGCCAGTACGATGGGCGGCCGGCAATCTGCCCATTCACGAAGTCATCATCAGTCTTGTACTACTGGTGATCGGGATACTCGCGGTCACGTGGGTTGCGGCCAGGATTTATCGGGTGGGGATACTCATGACCGGCAAACGACCGAATCCCAAGGAGCTCCTGAGGTGGATTCGGACGGCGTAGGCGAGACGGCTAGCGCGCAGGCGCGGTAGACTAGACGCGCAGACGCGAAAGGCTAGACGCACAGACGCGAAAGGCTAGACGCACAGACGCACGGATGGGTTGTGGTTCGAGTGAACAGGGTACGTCCCGCGTGAATCTGGGTACGTACCCTGTTTTCATTTATGTACTCTTGCTCTATGCCCATTCACCACACCCTCAAAGCCTGGCAGCATGCCCAACGCCTTGCCGTCGAATGCGTAAAAGCCGCCAATGGTTTCCCAGAGTACGAGCAACACGCACTTGCCGATCAGCTCCGGCGGGCTTGCTATAGCATCCCGCTGAATATTGCCGAGGGAAACACCCGAAAGGGCACCCGGGAGAACCGGAAGTTCTTGGATGTCGCTTGGGGCTCGTTGGCGGAGGTCCAAACAGCGCTGACGATTGCGAGGGACGTTGGCTACATACAACCGGCCGATTTCGGGAGGCTCGAGGCGTTGGCAACAGAGACCAGCAAGACTTTGTTTGGTCTGCTCCGAAGGGTAAGCGACATCGCCCAGAAGAGCCCCAAACCCCGCTGACTGTCTCCCATCTGTGCGTCTGTGCGTCTAGTCTTTCCGTCTGTGCGTCTAGTCTTTCCGTCTGTGCGTCTAGTCTTTGCATTTTCCGCGTTACATTTCTTCATGCTCGAGTATGACGTCATCGTCGTGGGCGGCGGCCACTCCGGCACCGAAGCCTCCTCGGCCTCAGCCCGGATGGGTGCCAGGACTCTGCTGCTCACGGCCAATCTCGACACAATTGGCCTGATGTCCTGTAACCCCGCCATCGGCGGCATCGCAAAGGGTACCGTCGTCCGCGAAGTCGACGCCTTGGGCGGCATCATGGGCCGCGCGGCCGATCGTGCGACTATCCAGTTCCGGATGCTCAATCGCTCGAAGGGTCCTGCTGTTTGGTCGCCGCGGGCTCAGTGCGACCGGACTCTGTACCGTCGCGCCGTTCGGTCGTTGCTCGAAGAGCTCGAGCATCTCGAGTTCGCGCAGGGCATGGTTGCTCGACTCCTGTTCGAGGGCGATCAGATCGCCGGCGTCGAAGCGACTGACGGCCGAAAGTTTTCGGCGCGCGCGGTCGTCATCACTGCCGGCACTTTTCTCCGCGGCAAAATCCACGTCGGCACCGAGACACAAATTCCCGCGGGCAGAGCAGGTGATCAGCCGTCCATAGAGATGGCACAAGCCATTGAAACATATGGGCTTACGCCACAGCGATTCAAGACTGGCACCCCACCCCGGATCGATGGGCGCACCGTCGACTGGTCCAAGCTCCAGCGTCAGGACGGAGAGAACGACGGGTACCGATTCTCCTTCTTCGCGAAGACCGACTTGCCGCGGCAGGTCCCCTGCTGGATCACCTGGGCCGGCGAGCCGGTGAAGGAGATCATCAGGAATCATCTCAAGGAGTCCGCACTCTACGGCGGGGCGATCAGCGGGCGGGGTCCGCGGTACTGCCCGTCCGTCGAGGACAAGATCGTGAAGTTCCCGGACGCCGTGCGTCACCAGATCTTCCTCGAGCCCGAGGGGCTCGACACGCACGAGCTGTACGTCAACGGGCTCTCGACCTCCCTGCCCCCGAACGTCCAGCTCGAATTCCTGCATGCGGTGCCGGGGCTCGAGCACGCGAAGATGACGAGGCCAGGCTACGCAATCGAGTACGACTACTATCCCCCGACTCAGCTCACACCTTGGCTCGAGACGAAGGTGGTCGAGCGACTCTTCTTCGCCGGCCAGATCAACGGGACGACAGGGTACGAAGAGGCGGCAGGCCAGGGGGCGGTCGCCGGGATGAACGCTGTTCGCCGCATCCGGGGACAGGAGCCCGTCATCCTCGGCCGGGACGACGGGTACATCGGGGTCCTGGTGGACGACCTGGTCACTCGCGGCGTCGACGAGCCCTACCGCCTCTTCACCTCCCGGTCCGAGTTCCGGCTTCTCCTCCGCCAGGACAACGCCCTCCGCCGCCTGGCTCCCCTCGCCGAGCGGCTCGGGCTGCTGACGGACGCGGAGCGCCGGGTGGTGGAGGCGCGGTTCCGGGAGGAGGAGAAGATCCGCGAGGTGGCGGGGTCGACGTCCATTTCCCCCGAGAGCGCGCCCGCAGAGGTGGGAGCCCTGAAGAGTGCGGAGCGGGTCGCGACGGTCGTGAAGAGACCGGGGACTTCACTCCGCGCGCTGCTCGTCGCCGCCGGGGTATCGGACTCCTGGTCCGAGGACGCACTCGTCGCCGCGGAGATCGAGCTGAAGTATGAGGGCTACCTCGCGCGCGAGAAGGACGCGGCGGCTCGACTCGCCGAGCTGACCGACTTCGCGCTGCCGATGGATCTCCCCTACCCCGAGCTGCAGAGTCTTTCGATCGAGGCCCGGCAGAAACTGTCCGCTGTCCGCCCTGCGTCCCTCGCTCAGGCCGGCAGAATTCCCGGTGTTTCCCCTTCCGACCTGCACAGCCTGGTGGTCGAAACGACTCGCTGGCGTCGACGAGTCGCCTAAGACTTTTGCTACGGTAAAATATCGGTGTGTTTCACGTGAAACTTTGAGACCGTTTCACGTGAAACTGCCCTTTCCGACGTTGCTTCCAAGCACTATATTCGATTATCATGAAATTCTATAATTACATAACTCATTATAATATATAGAGTTACAGTAAATGACCAGAGTAATCGCAATCGCAAACCAGAAGGGCGGCGTCGGAAAAACCACGACTGCTGTCAATCTCGCGGCCTCGCTCGCCACCGCGGAAAGAAAAACGCTGCTCATCGACGCGGACCCGCAGGGCAACGCGACGAGTGGTGTCGGCATCGAACGCGATCGCGTCACCCAATCGTTGTACGACGTACTGATGGACGGTCACCCGCTCACCGACGCGAAATTTTCCGCCGTCCACTTCCCGTACCTCGATGTCGTCGCCGCCGCGCAGGATCTCGTCGGCGCGGAGGTCGAGCTGGTCGGCAAGTCCGGGCGCGAACAGATGCTCCGGAAGGCACTCGCCCAGGTCCGCGACCGGTACCAGTACATCATCATCGACTGCCCGCCGTCCCTCGGCCTCCTCACGCTGAACGTGCTGACCGCCGCGGACTCGGTCGTCATTCCCATCCAGTGCGAGTACTACGCGTTGGAAGGTCTGTCCCAGCTCCTCAACACCATCAAGCTGGTGCAGCAGAATTTCAATTCCGCGCTCGCCATCGACGGCGTCCTGCTGACCATGTATGACGCGCGTCTGAACCTCTGCAAACAGGTCGCCGAAGAGGCGAAGGAGTATTTCGGCGCGCGGATGTTCGCTGTCACCGTTCCGCGCAACGTCCGACTGGCCGAAGCACCCAGCTTCGGCAAACCCATCGTCCTGTATGACGTGCAGTCGATCGGAGCCCGGAGCTATCTCGCCGTCGGGCAGGAGTTGATCCGCCGCGTCGAGAAGGCCGGTGCCTCGGCAACCGCCCAATCGCTTCCGGAGGTGCCCGCATGACGGAAACAGCTGCGAAAGGCCGTCGCTTAGGTCGTGGGCTTGAGGCCCTTCTCGGGCCGACACGGGAGGAGGCCGAACGCGAGGGCAGTCTCACCGAGCTCCTGGTGGCGGACATCAAGCCCAATCCATTCCAGCCCCGGCGCGACGTGGACCCCGCAGCCCTCGAGGAGCTGAAGTCCTCGATCAAGCAGGTCGGACTCATGCAGCCCGTGGTCGTGCGCACGGCTCCGAACGGCGTCGGCGGGTTCGAGCTGATCGCCGGCGAGCGCCGCCTCCGGGCCTGTCAGGCGCTCGGGTGGGAAAAGATCCCGGCCGTGACGCGGGACGTGGACGACCGCACCGCGCTGACCCTCGCCCTCATCGAGAACCTCCAGCGCGACGACCTCTCGCCCGTCGACGAAGCCCGCGGCTACGAGCGACTCATCGCCGAGTTTCTGCTGACACAGCAGGATGTCGCGGAGGCGGTCGGGCGCGACCGGTCGACGGTCGCGAACGCGCTCCGGCTGCTCAAGCTTCCTGACGTGGTGCTCGCGATGCTGCACGAGGGACACTTGAGCGTCGGCCACGCGCGCGCGTTGCTCGGCCTCGATGATCCGCGCGTCGTCGCGAATCTCGCACGCGAAGCGGTGGCGCAGGGACTCTCCGTCCGCGAAGTGGAAGACCGCGTTCGCGGCGGTCGCATGCCCGAGCGCAGACCCAGATTGAAAAAGGGAGTCGGCCCTGCCCCGGAGGTTCGCCGGGTGGAGGATGCGCTCCGCAGGCACCTGGGCACCGACGTCCGGGTTTCGCTCCGGGCGAAAGGGAAGGGGCAGCTGCACATCGCGTTCTATTCGAACGAAGATCTCGCCCGCCTCCTCGAGCTCATCCTCGGCGCACCGTTCGACGGATGACGCGCGGGAAGCAGCGGGGCGTGACCATCGTCGTCCAGATCGACGGCGATCTCACCACCCACCAGTACCGGTTGCCCTTCTGGGCTTTCACAGTGGGGAAGTGGGGCGGGGCGCTCGTCATCGTGCTCGCGGTGCTCTTCTTCGCGTTCGCCGGTCCGATCACCAGGGCCGCGCTCCGCGCGCACTCGCTCGAGCGGGAAGTCGCTCGCCTCCAGACCGAGAATTCCCGCGTGCAGGAACTGGCGGCCGCGCTGAACCACGCGGAGGCGAGCTACCAGGATCTGCGGCGGATCATGGGCATGCGGGTGCCCGACGCGAAGCCGGGGACGCCCGCCGCCGTCGCGGCCGCGAATGAAAACCTGATGCAGGCGCCCGACGTGGTGGCTCGTGTCCCGGGCGCCAGCCCGGTTTACGAGTCGGGGCCGTCCGACCCCTCCCACTGGCCCGTGGACGTGACCGGGTTCGTGACCCGCGGCCAGGTGCGTCCCGGTGACCAGTCCGAAACACACCCCGGGATCGATATTGCGGTGGCGGTTGGCACCCAGATCCGGGCGTCGGGGGGCGGAACGGTCGCCATGGCGGGGACCGATACGGCCTACGGATTGTTCGTGCTCTTGCGGCATCCGGATGGGTATGAGAGCATGTATGGGCACGCGTCACGGCTGTTGGTGCGTGAGAACGACGAGGTCAGCGCGGGGCAGGTGATCGCCCTTTCGGGAAGCACCGGGCGGTCGACGGCACCACATCTCCATTTCGAAATCCGACGCGGGGGCCGGTCACTCGATCCGCTCACGCTGGTGAAAGAGGGGAACTGACATGGCGGTCTTCACCGAAAAATCCCGCGGCGGCAGCGATGGCGATGCGGCCCTCTCCATTATCGGGACCGGGATGCGCGTCGTCGGCGACATCACGGCGGACGGCGTCGTGAAAGTCGAGGGTACGATCGTCGGAACCGTTCACGCCGGCCGGCAGGTCCTGGTGGCCAAGGGCGGACTGGTGGAGGGGGACGTCTTCGCCCGGGAGGCGATCATCGGCGGGGAGGTCCGGGGCAGCATCGAGTCCACCGAACGGGTCGAGCTCCAGGCGACCAGCGTGGTCCATGGGGACATCGCGACCAAGCGACTGCTGGTCCAGGAGGGTGGCGAGGTGAACGGCGTGATCCGGATGGGGGAAGGTGCACCTTCGGAGCCCGCAGCAGCCACTTTCTAGGTCAAGAATATCCACAAGCGCACCTCACGCGAATTGTGGATTCCCTAAGTCAATCCTGCGTCTAGCTTTACCTTGACCAGAATGTGGGAATCTCCGTCCAACAGTCATGGTTCGCTGGTGCTATTAGTGTCGTAATGATGTCGTATTACTGTCCGCCAGGAGTCCGATGAAACTCTCGGCACTAACAGAATACCTCGATCAATACCTCTCGACGGCGGAGATTGGCGACTATCCCAACGCCTTGAATGGGCTCCAGGTCGCGAACCGGAGCGACATAAAGAAGATCGCCGCCGCTGTCGACGTCTGCGCCGCGACCGTCCGGATGGCCGCCGAGGCGAAGGCTCAGCTGCTGCTCGTGCACCACGGGCTTTTTTGGACTGGACCACGGCCGCTCGTCGGGCCGCAGTACGACCGCGTGGCAGGGCTCCTCTCCGCCGATATCGCCCTTTACAGCTCCCACCTCCCGCTCGACCGCCACGCCGAAGTCGGCAACAACCCGGTGCTCGGTCGACAGCTGGGAGTCGAAATCAAAGGCGGGTTCGGGGAGCTTCATGGCTCGATTATCGGCGTTTGGGGCGAGACGGCGGGGACCAGAGAGGAGTTCGTCGCACGGGTAGGCAAACTCCTCGGGGTCACTCCCAGGTCTCTGCCCTTCGGTCCGGACCGCGTGAGCCGAGTCGGCATCGTTACCGGAGCCGCGGGATCACTGATCGGGCAGGCTGCCGCCCACGGACTCGACACCTTCCTTACCGGAGAGGGCGTTCACCATTCCTTCTTTGATGCGGAAGAGCTCAAGATCAACGTGATCTACGCGGGCCATTACGCCACGGAGACGGTCGGCGTGCGGGCCCTCGCCGATCACCTGGTTTCCAAGTTCGGCCTCACCACCGTCTTTCTCGACCACCCGACGGGCATGTGACGCCGCGCCGGGTCCTCGGGGTTCTGTCGTTGGCCGAATTGTGCGCGATGGCGCCGTGGTTCAGTGCGTCGGCGGTGTCGGGGACGCTCACCCACGCCTGGTCGCTGTCCCCCACGGGTGCCGCCTGGCTGACCGTGAGTGTGCAGCTGGGATTCGTCACTGGCGCATTCGTCTCCAGCGCCCTGGCACTCTCGGACCTCTGGTCCGCTCGCCGCCTCTTCGCGTGGAGTACTGCCGCTGCCGCGATCGCCACGGCGCTGATCACCGTCGCGCCAAACGCCGCGACGGCGTTCGCACTCCGCTTCATCACGGGTGCGACCCTCGCGGGCGCTTACCCTCCGGGGATGAAGCTCGCGGCTGGTTGGTACAAGACCGGCCGCGGCATGGCGATCGGCGTGATGGTCGGAGCACTGACGCTCGGGTCGGCACTTCCATTCCTCGTCCGCTGGGTCGTCCCGGCTGACGCCTGGAAGCTCGTCCTGTCGATCGCGTCGGTCACCGCGATCGCCGGCGCGGTGCTGATTCTCCGCGTGCCGAACGACGGGCCCTACGCCGCTCCTTCGCCCCGGTTCTCGTGGAGCGCGGTGCCGCGCATCCTCGAACGCCCATCGATCCGGCTCGCTACTCTCGGGTACCTGGGGCACATGTGGGAGATCTACGCGATGTGGGCGTCGGTCGCGACGTTCATCGCGGCGAGCGAGATGAGTCGCGGGGCGTCGTCGTCGAGCGCCCCGCTGATCACCTTCATCGTCGTCGGCGTCGGCGCCCCCGGCTGCTGGCTCGGCGGCATCCTCGCGGACCGGTGGGGACGCGTACGGACCACATCCCTCGCCATGGCCATCTCGGGACTCTGTTCGCTTCTGGTCGGCGCCGTCTTCGGTGCGTCCCTGTGGCTGCTCGTGCCCGTGCTCCTCATCTGGGGCATTTCGATCGTCGCCGACTCGGCGCAGTTTTCGACGGCGATCAGCGAGCTCGCGCCGCCCGAGTACGTCGGCACTGCGCTCACGCTGCAGACCTCGCTCGGATTCCTTCTTACCTGTGTGACGATTCTCTCCCTGCCCGTACTCGCGGCGCACATCGGGTGGCGCTGGTCGATGACCGCACTCGCGATCGGTCCGGCGATCGGCATCTGGGCCATGCAGGCGCTCGGCCGCCGGCCCGAGGCCCGCCAGCTGGCCGGAGGTCTCGGGTGACGTTTCAGAATCCCGGGATCCCTCCGCTGGAAGCCCGGATCTCGAGTCTCCTGAAGTGGAAGCTCATCGATCGCCCACCTCGGCGTCCTCCGGCCGGTCCGATTCCTCGGACGGAGCCTTCGTTTGCGACGCCCCGGGCGACAGCCGGCGCCGTCGGCGTGACCTGGATCGGCCACTCGTCGTTCCTGATCCAGCTCGGCGCAGTCAATGTCCTGACCGACCCCATGTGGAGCGATCGGGCCTCACCGGTGCAGTGGGCCGGGCCGAAGCGCCTCTCGCCTCCCGGCTTTCCGATCGACCGGCTTCCCCCGATCGACCTCGTGGTGCAGTCCCACAACCACTACGACCACCTGGATGACCGCACGGTCAGGCTCCTCGCTCGCGCGCATCCCGATGCGAGCTGGGTCGCCCCGCTTGGTGTTGGATCGTTCCTGAAAGAGCGGGGAGCGCGGACGGTTTCGGAGCACCAGTGGTGGGACGAAGTGAAGGTCGTGGGACTCGAGCTCGCCTGCACTCCGGCGCAACACTTCTCGGGACGTGGATTCCGGGACCGAAACCAGTCCCTCTGGTGCGGCTGGGTGATCAGGCAGGGATCGAAGCGTCTCTACTTCTGCGGCGATTCCGGCTATCACCGGGAATTCGCGGAGATCGGGCGGCGTCACGGGCCATTCGACGTCGCGTTGATGCCGATCGGGGCCTACGAGCCGCGATGGTTCATGAGTCCCGTGCACATGGACCCCGCGGAATCCGTGACGGCGTTCCGGGATCTGCATCGATCGCACGGATCGGAGCAGCGTGGAGTGTTCGTGCCGATGCACTGGGGGACCTTCCGGCTGACAGACGAGCCGGTTGAGGAACCTCCCATGTTGACGGCCGAGCACTGGCGGAAGGCGGAGCTTCCGGACGCGAACCTGTGGCAGCTCGCGCTGGGAGAAACGCGGAGGCTCTAGTCTCCGACGGGCACCACGAAGCGGACCGTAATGGTCTCCGCGGTTTGCGGCTCCACCACACAGAAGCACTCCCGCCCAATGATCCGTTTGATGCCGAGCACTTCGGCCTCGGCGATTCCGGTGACGTCGCGATAGATGATTTCGATCGTGCGCGCGTCGATCTGCCGGAACTTCACCGGGCGGTCGCGCAGCCGGTGATGGGGATCGATCAACCGCAATCCCTCTGCGAGCCGGCGGCGCAGTGATTCCGTGTCGGCCATCATGTCGCCGCTCCGGCGTTGCGGCGCATCCCGGCGAGTCCGGGGCGGGAAAACGGAGTGTCCTCATAGCGGCGCGTGAACTCGTCCTCGTCCAGCTCCGTGAAGCTCGCCGGGGGTGGAGAGACGAGCTCCGGTCGAGGAAGCAGGTCCGGGTCGACGGTGGCCGATGCGAACCGCTCATTCCACGGACAGACATCCTGACAGATGTCGCACCCGAAGAGCCAGTCGCCGGTCATCTTCGATTCGAGCTGCGTGAAGGCGCCTCGCCGTTCGATGGTGAGGTAAGAAATGCAGCGCCGGGCGTCGAGCGTACGGGGCGCGGCAAACGCGTGGGTGGGGCAGGCGTCGATGCAGCGCGTGCAGGTGCCACAGCGGTCCATCCCGAACGGGACGTCGCACTCGAGATCGGCGTCCGTGAGGACAACCCCGATGAATGTGAACGAGCCAAGGTCGGGGCGGATCAGCATCGAGTTCTTGCCGATCCATCCGAGTCCCGCGCGTTGCGCGAGCTCGCGCTCAGGAACCGGTCCGGTGTCGACGTACGCGCGGGAGGTGGATCCAGGCACGAGTCGACCGATCTCGGTGGCCAGTGCCTCGAGACGTTTTCCGAGGACCGCGTGATAGTCGGTGGACCACGCGTACTGCGCGACCCGGGGTGCGGTCGCGGGTGCGGGTCCGTGATAGTAGTTGGTGAGCGTGACGACGGCGCAGCGGGCGGTTGGGAGGATGCTCTGCGGGGCTTTGCGTTTTCTCGCCTGACGATTCAGATACGTCATCGTACCGCCGTATCCCGCCGCAAGCCACTGGTCGATGAAGTCTCCGTGGGCCGTCGGTTCGAGCGTCGCCACTCCCACCGCGGAGAATCCCAGCTCGATGGCCTTTGCCTCCACGTATTTCCTTGACGCCTCTCCCTGACGCTTTCCCTCGACGTTTTTCTGTTCGACGTCTTTCGCCGTCATAACCCCATCGTTTCCCGGCGCCACCTCGCAAACCGGACCACGTCTTCGACCGGCGGTATGGCCGCTTCGTCGCCGTACGCGGTGAACATTCTCCACTTCATGTATTCCCCGGGCGGCAGCGGCAGGAAGGGGAATCGGCGGAACCAGTCACGGGCGCGGAAACTCCACGCGAGACGCAGGAGATCCACGGCCAGCCGGGGGGACAGGACGGCACGCGCGGTGAGGCTGAGATAGAAGGCGGGCCAACTCGCGGGAGCCTGCATGGGCCTCGTATATTTTCCGGTCTATGACGCTCGCCAGCGGTCGCGCCGCGCGGCCCGACCTCTCGCTCACCCCATCCCTGGCGCGCTACCGCAGCGAATTTCCGGTCTTCACGGATACCATCTACCTGAACACCTGCTCGCTCGGCGCGCTGGGCGTTCGTTCACGACGGAAAGTTACCGAATTCCTGGACGGCTGGGAAAAACGGGGCGCTTCGGCCTGGTATGACGTGTGGTGGGAGGCGCTGCAGGATCTCCGGACCCGGTATGGCCGCCTGATCGGTGCACAACCGGCCGAGATCGCGCTCGCTCCGAACATCTCGACGGCCGTCGGAACGGTGGCGAGCGCCCTCGATTACAAAGCCCGGCCCAAGGTCGTCGTCACTTCCCTCGATTTCCCCACCGTGGCCTATCAGTGGCTGGCCCGGCGCCCCGAGGGGGTCGAGGTAGTGGTGGTGCAGAGCCCCGACGGTGTGACGGTGCCTGTGGAGTCGCTCGCCCGGGCCATCGACACGCGCACCGCTCTGGTCGCCACGTCTCACGTCTTCTTCACCACCGGCGCCATCCAGGACATCCGCGCAGTCGCCCAGGCGGCGCACGCCAAGGGTGCCCTCTGTCTGATCGACGCCTACCATTCGGTGGGCCAGCTACCCGTGGACGTCCGCGAGGCTGACGTGGATTTTCTCGTGGCCGGGGGACTGAAGTGGCTGCTCGGCGGTCCCGGGATCGTCTTCCTCTATGTAAGGGAAGCACTCGCTCGGACGCTCGAACCCACGCTGGCCGGATGGTTCGGGCACAAGGACCAGTTCGCCTTCGACCCCCGGGCGCTCGCGCGTCATGACGATGCCCGGCGCTTTGAGCTGGGCACCCCGGCACTCGCAGCGGTGCATGCCCAACTTGGCGGCCTTGAATACATCGAGGAGATCGGTGTGCCGGCCATCCGGCAGGCGTCCATGGCGCTCGCCGAGGACCTGATTGCCCGTGCAAGTAGCCTGGGGTGGAAGCCCCGCGTGTCGGCGTCATCCGCCGACCGGTCAGCCATCGTGATGCTTCCCATGCCGGACCCGCACGCGGCGGTGCGGCATCTGGCGCAGTCGCATATCATCGCGGACGCCCGTCCCGGTCACGTCCGCCTCTCACCCTTCTTCTATAACCTGCAGGATGACCATGTCGCAGCACTCGAGCAACTCGCCCAAATCGACCACTGAAGACGAACGCCTCCTCGCGGCGCCCACCGTCAACGAACGGAGGTCGTTCACGCATTCGGACCCCTGGCGAGTGCTCCGGATCACGAGCGAATTCGTCGAGGGCTTCGATACCCTGCACGACGTCCGGAATGCCGTCACCATCTTCGGCTCGGCCCGGACGCCGAAGGACGACCCCGTCTACGCGCAGGCCATCAAGACCGCGACGCTGCTCGCCAAGGAAGGATTCCCCGTGATCACGGGTGGCGGTCCGGGCATCATGGAGGCCGCGAACCGCGGAGCGCGAGAAGGCGGGGGGCTTTCCATCGGATGCAATATCGAACTCCCCTTCGAGCAGCATATCAACGCGTACGTCGACCGGTCGATCAACTTCCGGTACTTCTTCGTTCGCAAGACGATGTTCGTGAAGTACTCGACTGCGTTCGTCGTTTTCCCGGGCGGGTTCGGCACGCTCGATGAGATGTTCGAGGCCCTCACCCTGATCCAGACGGGCAAGGTCAAGCACTTCCCGGTGGTCTTGATGGGGACGAAATACTGGGGGGGCCTCGTCGACTGGCTGCGCGACCGTGTGGCGGCCGAAGGCAAGATTGCCCCAGAGGACCTGAACCTGATTCACCCGACCGACGACCCCGCGGACGCCGTCCGCTGGATCACCATGGCCCGCGAACGCCGCACGGCGGCGCACGCCGCTTCCACCCACAACCCCTGACGACAACTCAATGACCCGATCTCAGTATCTCCGTGGCCAGCGCATCGATCCCGCACCGATCTCCGGCAAGGAGACGGCCGCCGAGCTGATCGACAACGCGTTCCTTGCGTACAACGCCGGGCGCATGCGCGAGGGGTGCCGCCTCTTCGTCGAGCGGATGCTCGCGCCGGACTGCACGGTGGGGATGAGCCTCACTGGCGCGATGACGCCCGCGGGCCTGGGCATGTCGACCATCATCCCGCTGATCGAAGCGGGGTTCATCGACTGGATCGTGTCGACGGGCGCGAACCTCTACCACGACTCGCACTTCGGGCTCGGCCTCGCGATGCATCAGGGCACGCCCTTCGCGGACGACGTCGTGCTGCGGGAAGAGGGCGTGGTCCGCATCTACGACATCTTCTTCGACTACGAGGTGCTGCTCTCGACCGACGCATACATCCGCGAGGTGAGCGCGGGCCCCGAGTTCCAACGCTCGATGAGCACGGCCGAGTATCACCATCTCCTGGGCCGATACATCCTGGAACGCGAGAAGAAACTGGGGATCAGCCGGAAGTCGGTCCTGGGCGTGGCGCACGAGTGCGGCGTGCCGATTTACACCTCGAGCCCCGGCGACTCCTCCATCGGGATGAACGTCGCGGAACAGGCCCTCGCCGGATCGAAGCTCCGGTACGACGTGAGCGCGGACGTGAACGAGACTGCCGCCATCGTCTATGCCGCGAAACACGGCGACGGGACCTCGGGCGTGCTCATCGCCGGCGGCGGCAGCCCCAAGAACTTCGTGCTCCAGACCGAGCCGCAGATCCAGGAAGTGCTCGGCATCAGCGAGAAGGGACACGACTACTTCCTGCAGCTCACCGATGCCCGCCCCGACACCGGCGGGCTTTCCGGGGCGACCCCCGCGGAAGCCGTGAGCTGGGGCAAGATCGACCCCGACAAGTTGCCCGGCACCGTCGTGTGTTACACGGACAACACCGTGGCGCTGCCTCTGCTCGCGTCCTACGCCCTGGCCAAGCGGCAGCCCCGGCCCTTGAAGCGGCTGTACAACCGCCGAGCCGCGATGATGGCGGACCTCATGAAGGCCTACGAGAAGGCCCGGAAGTCACGCGACGCACGCGCAGAGGCCGCCACTGGCGGACGCGCGTAGCAGCGGATCGTCGACGGTCGTAGGCCCCGGGACGTACGCCGCGTACGTCCTGGGGCTCCTCACGCTGATCAATCTCCTCAACTATCTCGATCGCAACGTCGTCTTTGCCGTCTTCGAACCCGTCAAGCACGAGCTCCACGTTTCCGACCAGCAGCTGGGCTGGCTGGGCTCCGCCTACATCATCGTCCTCTCGCTCTGCTCCATCCCGTTCGGGGTGCTCGGTGACTTGAAGTCGCGGCGCACCGTGATCGCCTGGAGCCTGGGCCTCTGGAGCATCTTCACCGCCGCGGGTGGCATCGTCCGCGGATTCGGCCAGCTCGTCACGAGCCGGGCGCTCGTCGGCGTCGGCGAAGCGGGGTACGCCCCGGCGTCGCAAGCGATCATCGCCGATTACTACAAGGGCCGGGCACGCGCGTTCGCGATCGGGATCTACTCGGTCGGCGTGTCCGTCGGCGGTATCCTCGGGATCTGGCTTGGTGGCGTCATCGCCGTGGCTTACGGCTGGCGGTGGGCTTTCATCCTCATGGGCATCCCTGGCCTCCTGCTCACCGTGCTCGCCGCGCGCATCCGGGAAGTCGATCAACGCGCGCCGACGCCGCTCCGCCTCACCATCGAGAAGTGGTACCACGCGGGCGTGCGCCGGGCGGTGCGCTACGTCCTGCCCACGGTGGGTTTGTCGGCGGTGGGTGCGCTCGCCGCGAGCGTGCTCGACCTGACCTTCGGATTCTCCTTCGACCTTTCGATGGCGGTATTCGGCGCGTTCGTGGCCGCGGGTCTGATGTGGACCGTCGCGCGGCTCGTGCCGGTCGCGGTCCGTCAGACGGCCGAAGCAGGGGACGTCGCCGCTTCCGCGTTCGAAGAGTTTCTCGAAGCCGCGGCCGTGGTGTTGCGGACACCCACGCTCATCTGGGTGTTCGTCGGCGGGGCGATGGTCACCTTCGCCGTGAATGGCCTCGTCGCGTGGGCTTCGACCTTCATGGCCCGCGTCCACAACATGTCGGTGCCGGACTTCAGTGCCCGGTTCGGCGTTTGGGCCCTGGCGGGTGGCATTTCGGGAGTGCTGGTGGGCGGCAAGATCGGCGACTCGCTGCAGGTCCGCTGGCCGGGGGGCCGGGTCGTGGCGTCGGGTGCCGGATTCATCATTGGCGGGCCGCTCGTCGCCTGGCTTCTGTTTTCAGGGAGTCTCCGGGGCTTCGCACCACTCCTGTTCGGCATTTACTTCTTCTATACCTGGTATAACGGGCCACTGGCGGCCGTGATTTTCGACGTCGTGCCCGCCGCCGTCCGGGCGTCGGTCACCGGTGCCTTCGTGCTCTTCTCCCACCTGGCCGGAGACGCGCTCGCACCGCCGCTGGTGGGATACCTGTCGGACAAGACCAAAAGCATTCAGACGGCGATGATGATCCTTCCGGTGGCCGGCGTAGTTGGGGGGTTCGTGATTCTTGTGGCACTCAAAACCGTGGCGAACGACATGAAGCGGGTGAAGAAGTGAGCCGGCGCGAAACCCCCCGGCCCGAGGTGCGTTGCACCCGCTGCCGCGCCGAGCTCGATCGCTTCTGGTCGTTCTGCCCCAATTGCGCCAAGTCGCTCGTGTGGGGCGACACCCAGCGTGAGACTGGCGCGGAGTGCGCGTATTGCCGCTGGATGGTGTCGGACACGTTTTCGTTCTGCCCCTGGTGCGGCCGGAACATCCATGACCGCCAGTCGTCCCTCGAGCCGCTCAAGGCGCCGAAGGGATTCAAGTACCACGCGCGTTGCGACTGGGGATGCGGCGGCGGGGTGATGTACCCCATGCATTGGTGCCCCTGGTGCGGGCGCGAGCAGATCTGGCGGTACACGCACTTCCAGAACATCTGCCCGCACTGCGACAAGGGCGTCGACGACTGGATGGAGACCTGCCCGTGGTGCGGAGAAGACGCCACCGGACAGATCCTCATTCCCCGCGCACTCACGCGCGCACGCCGGCTGCTCATCGTCAGCCGCATCACCGACTGGAATTACCGCGTGCTGCTGCGCCCCGGTGTGTCGGGTGTGGACCCGGACGCGCCGAAGGTCATCGAGATCGACCGCCGCTACGTCACCGCCAAGCGCCACCGGGATAAGGCGAGCTGGAACATGCTCACGGGGCTCATCCTGCACGAGTTGGGGCACTCGTTCCTCTATCACCACTGGTCCTGGACTACAACCGGCCGGTTCCGTCGCACGTTCGGCGAAGTGCGGAAAGCCTACCGGGTCGCCGACGAGCACTGGGTCGATTTCGAGCGCCGGCGGATCGCCACGACCCTGCCGGACTACGTCAGCGTCTACGCGGCCACCCACCCGCAGGAGGATTTCGCCGAAACGTTCAGGTTTTACGTGGCCCGCCGGGGCAAGCTCCGGGAGCTCTTCGGGGAGTTCGGACGGAAACGCAAAGGAGTGCAACTCTTCGAGAAGTTCCTGGTCCTCCACGACTACGTGCGGAGCCTCCGCGGCTGGCGGTAGGTTATCTTATCCCCCGTCCCGTTTCCCGGAATAAACACGGAATGCGAGTACTGACGACCGTCCCGGCCGTCCCGGCCGTCC
>Ga0126371_10000123_pt1 | contig 55909 bp, 44 predicted proteins | sample PanSoiMetaPlot_4_FD_110145 | JGI IMG/M metagenome (GOLD analysis project Ga0126371, IMG submission 110145) | Tropical forest soil microbial communities from Panama - MetaG Plot_4 | ecosystem: Environmental > Terrestrial > Soil > Tropical forest > Bulk soil | place: Panama | collected 2016-02-17
GCAGGCCGCGATCGGCGAGCACGGCGGCTATCGCACGATCGCCGACTTCGTCGATCTCAATGACGACGGCAAGCGCAAAATCGCCAAGATGCTCGGCGGCCCCGCTGAGGATCTCGCGCCGGTGGCATCGCGCAGTTTCGCGGTCGACCAGATCGGCACGCAGCAAGGCGGATACGTGCGAACGCCGCAAGCAGCCGCGAACGCGGCGCCCGTCTATCGCCCGCCAGTCGCAGCGCAGGCGGCACGCCGCGCGTACTTCGAACCGGCGCCGATGCGCGCGAAAGCCAACGCGTCGGCCTCGACAAAATTCTGGGGCTCGCTCGGCGTCACGTTCTACGTCGTAGCATTCTTGGTCATCGTCGCGTTCTTCCCGGCAGGCCGCGCGTTCGAGCTCATGGTTCTAGGCAAGATCGGCTACGCGCTCGAGCGCATGTGGTACTGGGCGAACCACATCGGTCAAGTGAAGCTGTACGATAACTCGTAGCACCGGTTGACCTGATCAGAAATGAAGCAGCGCACTCGATAGAGTGCGCTGATCGTTTTATGCACGAGCTCTACGCGAGCAGGTCGCGCAGTCCCGCCTCGTCGATGACCTTCACCCCGAGCGCTTCGGCTTTCGTCAGTTTGCTGCCGGCGGCATCGCCCGCCACGACGTAATCCGTTTTCTTGCTGACCGATCCGCTGACTTTGCCACCGGCGCCGACGATCATCGCCGTCGCCTCTTCGCGTGTGAGCGACGGCAGCGTTCCCGTGAGCACGAACGACTTCCCGAGAAGCGGACCGCTCGCAGCTTGTGGTTTTGTGACGCCGCGTAGATTGACGCCCGCGCGCCGCAACTTTTCGACGATCGCGCGGTTCTGCGGCTGGGCAAAAAACGACACGACGCTCTTGGCGATCACCGGGCCGACTTGTTCCACCGCCTCGAGCTGTTCGGCGCTCATCGATTCGAGCGTGTCCATATCGCCTGCCGCGTCGGCGATCAGCTGCGCGTTCTGGAAGCCGACGAAGCGGATGCCAAGGGCGTACAACACGCGCGCATACGGGCGCGTTTTGCTGCGCTCGATCGCCGCGAGCAGGTTCGAGGCGGATTTTTCGCCCATGCGCGGCAACGAGAGCAGCTGCTCGCTCGTGAGCGAGTAGACATCGCCGACGTCATGGACAAAACCGGCGTCGATCACCGCGCGTGCAGACTGATAGCCGAGGCCGTCGATATCCATCGCGCCACGCGAAGAGAAGTGCGCAAGGCGCTCCACGAGCTGCGACGGGCACACTGCATTGGGGCAGTACGCCATCGCCTCTCCCTCGGCGCGCACGACCGGGGTGCCGCAAACCGGACAGTGCGTGGGCAGATGGTAGACCGGTAAGTGCTTGCCTTCGCGCGCAGCGACGAGCGGCCCGACGATCTCGGGAATCACCTCGCCTGCGCGTCGCACCGTGACGATGTCGCCGACCCGGATATCCTTGGCGTGGATGTAATCCTCGTTGTGTAGGGTGGCCATCGAAACCGTCACGCCGCCGACCTGCACCGGCTCGAGCACCGCGTACGGATTGACGCTGCCGGTGCGGCCGACGTTGACTTCGATCGAGCGCAATGTGGTCGTGACTTCTTCGGGCGGATACTTGAAGGCGACCGCCCAGCGCGGTTCGCGCCCGACCGACCCAAGTTCGCGTTGCGCAGCCAGCGAATCGACCTTGACGACAACGCCGTCCGTGCCGTAATCGAGCTGCGCGCGCTTGACCTCCCACGAATCACAGAAGGCGACGACGTCATCGAAGGACTCGAAACGCCGCGTTTCTTTGTTGACTGGAAAACCGAAGGCGTCGAGCGCGGCCAGCAGATCCGATTGCGAGGCCACGCGCAAAGACGGTTGGTTCGCGCCCACGCCGTAGGCGAAGAAACGCAGCGGGCGCTTCGCGGTCATCGCTGGATCGATTTGCCGCAAGCTTCCGGCGGCCGAATTGCGCGGATTGGCGAATGGCGACTCGCCTTCCGCAACGCGCTGCTCGTTGAGACGGTCAAAGTCCGACCGGCGCATGTAGACCTCGCCGCGCACCTCAAGCACCCCGTTCACCGGCGCCTGCAAGCGCAGCGGGATCGAGCGAACCGTCCGCAAGTTTGCGCTCACGTCTTCGCCCGTGACGCCATCGCCGCGCGTTGCACCCGACTCGAACACTCCATCGCGGTAGCGTAGCGAAATCGCCAAACCGTCGATCTTCAATTCAACGGTGTACGCGCCAGGATCGCGGTCGAATTGGCGGATAACCCGCGCGTGCCACGCGCGCAGCTCGTCCTCGCCGAACGCGTTGCTGAGCGAAAGCATCGGCACGCCGTGGTGGAAGGACGCGAACGTGGACGATGGTGCTGCACCGATGCGCTGCGTCGGACTGTCGGGAGTTTGCAGATCGGGGTGTGCCGATTCGAGCTCGCGCAGCTCGCGCATCAGCGCGTCATACTCGGCGTCGCCGACCGTCGGCGAATCGCGGACGTAGTACTCTTCGTTGTAGCGGTGCAGCAGCTCGCGCAGGCGAGCGGCGCGCTCAGCGGGCGCAATCGCGGTCACTTGGCTCGCCTTAGACGATGCGCCTCAAGAATCCGTCATCGACATCTTCGCGGTCGTGCAGCCAATGGAGCGCGTCTTGGAGCGATCGGGCAACGTCGCTCGCAACGATGCTGTGCTTGTGCTGCTCGGCGAGGTAGTCGGCCGCGACGCCGTGCCAGTACGCTCCGATCGCAGCGGCCTGCCGGATCGTGCAACCCGCGGCGACCATCGCGCCGATGATGCCAGAGAGCACATCGCCGGTGCCGGCCGTCGCGAGCAACTCGTTTCCGGTGAGGTTGACGTACGGCACCTCTTTGGTGGCGACGATAGACCGCGGCCCCTTGAGCAGCAGCGTGATGTCGTGCGCGGTCGCGAAATCGTCCGCCGCCTTGATGCGGTTGGTGATCGCCGTATCAGCGTTCTCGCCCAGCAAGCGCGCGAACTCGCCGTCGTGCGGCGTGAGCACGGCTTTCTTGCCGTCGATGAGTCCCTCGTGGCCGCCGAGCGCGAACAACGCGTCGGCGTCCACGACGAGCGGCCGCGTCGTCTCGTGGATGAAAGAGCGCACGATCGATTGCGTCGCTTCTTCCCGCCCGAGCCCTGGGCCGATGACGACTGAACCGGCATGACGCGTGCGGTCGAGCAAGAACGCAACGACGGCCTGCTCGTCGCCCTCAGGCCAGGGCGCGATGACTTGCTCCATCACGTGATAGCCGATCGGCCCCGCTGCTGCGGCCGGACACGCAATCGTGACGTAGCCGGCGCCGGCGTATTGCGCGCCCAGCGCCGACAGCGCGGGTGCGCCGACGAACTGCGGGCTGCCGCCGATGATGACCACGTCGCCCGCAGTGCGCTTGTTCGCCAACGCGCTGCGTGCTGGCAGCCAAAAGAAGAACTGTTCTTTGGTCATCACGTGATAACGGCCGCCGACATCGGCGAGGATCGCGGGCGGGATGCCGATGTTAGCGACCCATAGCTCGCCGACATATGACGCGGCGGGATACAAGAGCATGCCGACTTTTGGCGCGGCCATCGTCACCGTCGCAGTCGCGGATACCGCTGGGCCGGGCACCATGCCGCTGCTCGGATCGATGCCGGTCGGGATGTCGACGGCGATCACGTCGCGGTCAGCGATGTTGATCTCATTGACCCACGTGCGATATGCCTCGCGCAGCGGCCCCGAAGCTCCAGTCCCCAAAAGGCCGTCGATGACAAGATACGCCGAGCGTAAACCGGAACGGAAGAACTCTGGGGATTGCTCGCGCAGGAAGCTGATGGATGCGCCCAGGCTCTCGATGATCTCGAGCTGCGCCCGGCACAGATCGTTGCAATCTTCGCGCTTAGCCGCCATGTAGATGTCGGGCTCGAAGCCGAGCTGCATCAGATATCGCGCCGCGACCAGCGCGTCGCCGCCGTTGTTGCCAGGGCCGGCGACGATGGCGATGCGGATCGGCTCGCCGTGGACGTCCTCGAGGAAGTCTCGAACGAGGTCGGCAGTGGCGCGGCCGGCCGACTCCATCAAGATGACGGGCGGAATGCCCACGTCTTCGACCGCGCGCCGATCGGCCGCGCGCATCTCCTGGGCGGTAAGGGCGTTCATCGGGCGACCGCGGATTCCGCGCTGCGCGGCAGCGGCGCCACGACGACGTCATCGGCTTCGAGGATCACGGTCGCGACCGCGTTGTGGCGACTGTGCGAGATCGTCAGATGCATTCGGCTGACGCCGCGCAGCGTTGTGAGCCGCTCGGCGCCGCCGGACAACGCGACATACGGCTTACCGCTGCGCTCGTGGCGCACGCCGACAAGCCGCCAAGGAATCGCGTGACCGAATGCTTTACGCGTCGCTTCCTTCGCCGCGAACGCGCCCGCGAGTCGCTCGGCGAAGTGGCGGTGGCGCAGCGCGTGCGCCATCTCTTCAGGCGTAAATACCTTCTTCGCAAAGCGCGCAAGTTTGTCGGGCGTGAATTTGAAGCGCTCGACTTCGGCGACGTCGGTTCCAAGTCCGATGATCATGTCACGTCGTTCTCCGGCGAGTTGTCGTGCGAAGGACTTCGCAGCGCGCGGTTGAAGGTGAGAAGCCGTGGAAAAGATTGGGCTCGTGCCCATCAACACCATCGGTTCCGACTTCTGCGAACGCCTCGCTCCGTGTCTCGAGGAGCGTTTCCTGCACAAGTTCGCAATCGAAAAGGCGCTCACCCTCTCCTCCTCGCTTGCCAACGCCACGCGGCATCAGTATTTCCTGTCGACTGTCTTCAATAAGATCATGGGCGCGCAACCCAATCGCGAAGGCTTTTTGCTCGGCATCATGAGCGAGGATCTTTACAAGACGTCGCACAGCTTTATCTTCGGCGACGCCAGCGACAGCGACCGGATCGCGGTCGTATCGACCTACCGCTTGCGCCCCGAGTTCTACAACGAAAAACCCGATGACGTTGTGCTCTTCAATCGTACCCTAAAAGAATCGGTGCATGCGCTCGGGCACATCTTCGGGCTGAAGCACTGCTACAACGCACGCTGCGCGATGTACTATAGCCATTCGGTGTACGACACCGACGGCAAGCACAACTATTTCTGCGACACCTGCGATAAGCGCTTACGCGCGAACCGCTGACCTGCGCGAGCTACGCAATCTCTGGCTGTTCGGCGCGGTGGCCGCGGTGGCCGGTTTTCTTATCCTTCAGACGATGCTCGGCTGGTCGTGGGATGCGTGGACGATCGGCTTCGTCGCCTTAGGAATCGGTTGGATCGCGTTCCAGTGGTGGCGCCGCTACCCGCACGGCTGACGTACATACGCCCTATCGGCTGAACGCATCATGAGTGCATTTTTGCCCACGAGAGAGCGATCTGCGTCTTCGCGTCTGGAACCTCGTCGCGTTCAACCATCGCCCAGGCTTCGTTCACATCCATGATCTCGACATCGATCGACTCATTTTGCTCGGGCTCTGCACGACCCGGCGTTAAGCCCTCGGCGACGAACAGGTGGAGGAGTTCGCTGCAAAAACCTGGCGCAGTATAGAAGGACCACAAGCGACGCAAGCGCTCGCACCGATAGCCGGTTTCTTCGATCAGCTCGCGGCGAGCGCACACGAGTGGATCCTCGCCGCTCTCAAGTTTCCCGGCGGGTACTTCCAACAGCGTGCGCCCGGTCGCCGGCCGGTATTGGCGCACAAGGACGATTTTGTTCGGCGCCGGCTGCGCGATGATGCACACGCCGCCGTTATGTTCGACGATCTCGAACGCGGCGGTGCGGCCGTTCGGCAACGTCACGTCGTCGACGCGCACGTTGAGAACGCGGCCTTCATAGATGCGGCGGGTTTTCACAACGTCCGGCACGAAAACTCGTTCCCTACCCTTTTGAACAACTCCTAAGGAGCCCATGCGAGAAGTCGTCATCGCCGTTGCCGCGCGCACGCCGATCGGCAAGTATGCCGGGTCGCTGCGACACATTCGTCCCGATGACATGTCGGCGATCGTGCTCAACGAATTATGCCGCCGGTCCGGTATCGAGCCGATCGACATCGAGGACGTCGTCTGGGGCTGCAGCAATCAGGCCGGCGAAGATAACCGCAATGTCGCGCGGATGTCGGTCCTGGCCGCGGGATTTCCCGAATCGGTCGCGGGCGCGACCGTCAACCGCCTTTGCGGTTCGGGATTGCAGGCGATCAACTTTGCCGCTCAAGCCATCGGCGCTGATACCGGAGATATTTTCCTCGCCGGCGGCGTCGAGAGCATGACGCGCGCGCCGTACGTGATGCCCAAACCTGAAGCCGAGTTCGCGCGCGGTCCGCAGCTCTACGACACGACGCTGGGCGCGCGGATGTACAATCCGGTTCTGACCGAACGCGGCTACCCGCCGATCTCGATGGGCGAGACGGCCGAGAACGTCGCTCAGAAGTATCGCATCAGCCGGCAGGAGCAGGATGAATTCGCGCTCGCGAGTCAGCGCAAGACTGGTGCCGCGCAGCGCAGCGGCGCCTTCGTCGCCGAACTGGTCGGCGTGCCGCTGCCGCGCAACGGCAAAGCGCGCAAAGACGGTCCGCCGGAGATCTTCCTTGAAGATGAACATCCACGTCCTGACACGACGATGGAGCAGCTCGCGAAGCTCAAGCCCGCCTTTCGCGAGCACGGCACGGTGACCGCCGGTAATTCGAGCGGGATCAACGACGGCGCCGCGGGTGTGGTCTTGATGACGGCGGACGAGGCGAAGCGCCGCGGGATCACGCCGTTGGCGCGCATCGTCACCAGTGCAGTCGCCGGCGTCGACCCGAACTACATGGGTCTCGGCCCGATCCCCGCGACGCAAAAAGCACTCGCGCGCGCAGGCTTGCGAATCGATGACATCGATCTGGTCGAATTGAACGAAGCCTTCGCTTCCCAATCACTGGCGTGCATCCGCGAGCTTGAGATCCCGCCGCAACGCGTCAACGTGAACGGCGGTGCGATCGCGCTCGGTCATCCCCTCGGCTGCAGTGGGGCCCGCATTCTCGTCACGCTCCTGCACGCGATGCACGCGCGCGACGCAAAGCGTGGTTTGGCGACGATGTGCATCGGCGTCGGCCAAGGCATCGCAACCATCATCGAACGCCCATAACGGAGATTTTCATGGCGACCGTCCTCGAAACAAAGACGTACGACCTTTTGATCAATGGCGAGTCCGTCAAGGCGCACAGCGGTGCGACGATGGAGGCCATCAATCCGGCCACGAACGAGAAGATAGCCGACGTCGCGTCGGCGGGCATCCACGACGCAGATCTCGCGGTGCAAGCAGCGCGCAAGGCGCTGGATGGCAAGTGGAAGACGATGCCTCCCGCCCGCCGCGCGCGCGTGCTGTTCAAGATCGCGTCCATCATCAGCGAGCGGCTCGACGACCTCGCCCGCATTGAGGTCCTCAACAGCGGCAAGACGATCGCCGGCGCCAAGGCCGAGATCAGCCAGGTCATCGAGGATTTCGAGTTCTATGGCGGCGCGGTGACCAAGCTGACGGGTGAGACCATCCCGGCGCCGCCCAATTTCTTCAATTATACTCTCAAAGAGCCGGTGGGCGTCTGCGCCCAGATCGTGCCGTGGAACTATCCGTTGTTGATGGCTTCGTGGAAGGTTGCTCCGGCGCTCGCTGCCGGTTGCACGATCGTGCTCAAACCCGCGAGCCCCACGCCGATCACGGCGATTCTGCTTGGCCAGATCTGCTTAGAGGCGGGCTGTCCGCCCGGCGTCGTCAACGTGTTGCCTGGACCTGGCGCGACGATCGGTGCGCACCTCGCAGCCCATCCGGATGTTGATAAGATCGCGTTCACTGGCGAGACATCGACCGGACGCACCATCATGGAGCTGGCAGCCGGCACCATCAAAAGGCTGACGCTCGAGCTGGGCGGTAAGTCGCCTAACCTGGTCTTCGAAGATGCGGACGTCGACGCGGCGGTCTCTGGTGCGCTGCACGCGATCTTCTATAATGCCGGACAATCGTGTGATGCGCGCTCGCGCCTTCTGCTGCACGAACGCGTCTACGAAGATTTTATTCACAAGTTCGTGACCAAAGCGCAGGCGCTAAAGGTCGGCGATCCGCTGGATCCGGCGACGCAGGTCGGTGCGATCATCTCAAAACGGCAGTTGGAGAAGATCGAAGGCTACGTCGGAATCGCCGCTCAGGAAGGCGCGAGCATCGCGTGCGGCGGCACGCGCCCGGATGGCCCGCTGTCCGCAGGCAACTTCTTGAAGCCGACGGTGATCGACAAAGTCACCGGTTCGATGCGCGTGTCGCAAGAGGAGATATTCGGCCCGGTCGCGGTCGTTTCGACATTCAAAGACGAAGCAGAAGCGCTTGCGCTCGCCAACGATTCGATCTATGGGCTTGCGGCTTCGGTGTGGACGCGCGATGCCGGTCGTGCACAGCGCGTTGCGAGTGGGTTGAAGTCGGGTGGCGTGGCGATCAATTCGCCGATCTCGATCATGCCCGGCGTGCCGTTCGGCGGCTACAAGCAATCGGGCTTTGGCAGAGAACTTGCGATGCAGACGCTCGATCTGTACACGGAGACAAAGGGCGTCGTGATGTACACGGGCGCAAAGCCGATCGAGCTCTTCAAGGTATAGTCACCGCCTCTGTCCGTAACGCGTCAGAATTGCCGCTCGTACCGGTAATCTGTACCATCTTTGACAAGCTCTGACGGTAGCGTGGCGGTGCGCTTGAATTGCAGCGATTCGAGGACCTTGATCGAGTCTACGTTCTCGGCATCGACAGACGTCCAAACCGCCGGCAGTCTCAGCTCATCCTTCAAGTATCCCACTACGGCCGCTGCCGCTTCCTTGGCGAATCCCATCTTCCAGAACGGCACGAAAACCAGATAACCCAGCATTGGACCTTCTTCGAGAAACGTCACCTGCGCCATACCGACATAGGCATGATCGTCTTCGCGTCTGGCTGCCCAATTAAACTGTTTCGATCCCTTGAACGAGCGTCCGGTTTCGAAAATCGCAAATCGCTCGCGTAGCTCATCGAGTGTCGTTGGCAACCAGTGCGGCGTGTATCGGAAGAGCCGCGCATCTTGGAGATGCTCGAGCAGTGCACTCGCGTGCGCCTGATTGATTGGTTCGAGCGTGAGCCGGCTCGAATGCAGTGCGGGCGGCCGTTCGGGAGACGCTGCCCCCGAGCTCATGCCCCGTTCACGAGATCCGAGACGATGCGATCGCTCAAGCGCTCGATGACGTCTACTTCGTTGTGCGCTTGCTCCATTGCAGCATTCAAGGAGTCGACCACACCGGCGCTATTGATCGAGATCGCCATCACGTAGAACTTGTCGGGCTGCGCGAACAGCGGCTCGACGTGGACGTCGCGCTGAATGCCGGCATCGTCGGTGAATAGATATCGCACGCACGCGTGCGTGCACCGGCCGCCGATCTGATCCCATGCGAGTCGCGGCGGCGCGTGAGCGAGCAGCACCTGCGCGGGATTCACGCCCTCGAGCGCTTGGATCGTGCCGGTGCCTTCGACGCGAACGCGGTAAGGCGGTTGGAAATCGATGACCGGCACAGCCGCCCGAAAATCATCGATCAAGCGGTCGAGTGCGGCCGGCGCCACGTGCGGGCTGTTCTCTGACGCCTCGACGTGTGTCTGATCGATGATCATCGCGCGCCCCTTCGCCGGATCGCTGAACAGAACGCCATTGGGGATCTGCGTGAGCGACGGATACCCATGACGCAGTTCGCGCAAGAGATCGCCTTGCACGTCGGCGTCGATGGGAGGGCTCATCGTGTTGCGATACAGTCCGACGGATATCTTGTTGAAAGCGAAGGGTGTCAGCTTGATGGGATTCGTCTCCTCTCACAGTTTGACGGGGTGCTCATGCGCCGGCCTTGCGCTGTTTTTCGCGTTCGCGCAACTCGACACGCCGAATCTTACCGGAGATCGTCTTGGGCAATTCGCCCACAAACTCAATCTCGCGCGGGTATTTGTAGGGAGCAGTCAATCGCTTGCAGTGCTCTTGAAGTTCCGCCCCGAGCGCATCCGAAGCGCTATGGCCAGGCGCGAGCACGACGAACGCTTTGACGACTTCTCCGCGCATTTCGTCGGGTGACGCGACTACCGCTGACTCGGCGACCGCGGGATGTTCGATGAGCGCGCTCTCAACTTCGAACGGACCGATGCGGTAGCCGGCCGAATTGATGACGTCGTCGCCGCGTCCGACAAACCAGAAGTAGCCGTCTTCGTCGACGTACGCGCGGTCGCCCGTGATGTACCAATCGCCGCGGAACGATTTCGCCATCTCCTCCGGGTTTTTCCAATACTCTTTGAACAAACCGACCGGCCGCACGGGCGAAACGCGCACCGCGATATCGCCCTCTTTGCCCGGCGGCAAGACGGAGCCGTCGTGATCGATCACGCCGATCTCGAAGCCGGGCGACGGCTTGCCCATCGATCCTGGTTTGACCGTCAGCGGTGGAAAGTTGCCGCAAAGCAACACGGTTTCGGTCTGCCCGTAGCCATCGCGGATCGTCATGCCGGTGTGCCGCTGCCATGTCTCGATCACTTCCGGGTTGAGCGGCTCACCCGCGGCGACGCAATGCCGCAGCGCCTTTGGCTTGAAACGCTCGAGCGCCTCCAACACGAGCATGCGATACGCTGTCGGCGGTCCACACAGCGTGGTGATCGGATATTCTTCGAGCAGCTGCAGCGTTTGAGCGGCGTTGAACTTTCCGCCCGTGTTGTTGACGAAGATCGCGCTCCCGCAGATCCAGGGACCGAACACGCTGCTCCACGCAGCCTTCGCCCAGCCGGTGTCCGAGAGGTTCCAGTGCAGGTCATCGGGACCGAGATCGAGCCAGAACTTCCCCGTAATCGTGTGGCCGAGCGGATACGACGCTTGCGTGTGCAGGACCATCTTCTGATTGCCGGTCGTGCCCGACGTGAAGTATATCAGCGCGGGATCGGATGACTTCGTGCGCCGGCCTCGATAGACAGGCGCCGCCTGCGAGATCAGATCGGAAAACGACTGAGCGCCCTGCTGCGCCGGACCGAACACGATGATGTTCTTAAGCGTCGGGCACTGATCGCGCACCTCGAGCAGCTTGGCTAGATTCGCTTCGTCGACGAACGCAGCGACAGCGCCCGCGGTATTCGCACGATACACGAAGTCTTTCGGCGTGAGCAGCGTCGTGCCGGGAACCGGAATCACTCCTGCACGCATGCAGCCGAGCAGTGCTTCCCACCACTGCGGGATTCGCGATGCAACGAGCAGCGCGCATTCGCCTGCTCGCACGCCGAGCGAGTCTAGCGCGTTGGCCAGCCGTGACGACGCGTGGGAGAAGTGCTCGAATGTGAAATCGCGCCGCTCACCCGACTCGCCGGTCCACACCATCGCGAGTTTGCGCGGGTCTTGCGCCCAACCATCGATCACGTTTGACGCGAAATTGAAGTCAGCCGGCACGTCGAGGCTGAACGTCCGTCGCGCCGACTCGTAGTCGCTCATGTTAGGCGTGCGCGCTAGCATTGATGGGTTTCTCCCGCGAGGCGAAAAGAAAAATTCAACAGAGGGATATGCTGATTCGAGCACCTCGACCTTTGCTCAACGCGAGCTCGTGAACTTCCGCCAAGCGGAGGGAATGGTCGATATCCAAAGAAGGGCGAACTCGACAAAATAGTCTGTCGAAACCCCTGCGTTGCGGAGGCAACCCCTTTTTCCATGGATATCAAGCCCTTTACCGACACCCCGATCAAGTTCTTGGAGTACGACGGTAAGCCCGTCGGCGACATCGCATCGCTCGGACTGACCAACGAGCAGTTGTTAGTGATGTATCGCTGGATGGTGTTCGTCCGCGCCGTCGATGACCGCGGCTACATCCTCGTTCGCCAAGGCCGCGCGGGATTCTACGCTCAGGTCTCGGGGCAAGAGGCGTCGCAGGTTGGCAGCGCGCTCGTGCTGACGAAGGCCGACTGGATATATGGCGATCATCGCTCGCAGGGAAGCCAGTTGGTGAAGGGCCTCAAGGGCTCGCAGTGGTTCGCGCACGTGCTCGGGCGCATGCTCGACCCCACGCAAGGACGCATGATGCCGCACGGCTCGGGCAGCAACGAGTTACACATCGTGCCGCCGTCATCGACGGTCGGCAACAAGATCACCGAGGCAGTGGGCACCGCTATGGCGCAGCGCTATCGCAAGACGAAGGATCTCACGATCACGTATTTCGGTGATGGCGCGACCAGCGAAGGCGACTTCCATGTCGGATTGAACTTCGCGGCGGTCTATGGCTCGCCGGTCATTTTCTTCTGTCAGAACAACCAATACGCGATCTCAGTGCGTCTCGAAGAGCAGACACACACGAAGACGATCGCCGAAAAGGCCCGCGCGTACGGCATGGACGGCTACCTGGTCGACGGCAATGACATTCTTGCGGTATATGGCGTGACCAAGCTCGCCGCCGACAAGGCGCGCGCGGGCGGCGGTCCGACGCTCATCGAGGCCTACACGTATCGTTATGGTCCGCACTCATCCGCGGACGACGACACGCGCTATCGCCCGAAGGGTGAGCTGGAGATGTGGCGCACGCAACGCGATCCTATCAACCGCTTCCGTGCGTTTTTAGTCGGGAAGAAGCTGTGGGATGATGCCAAAGAGCAGAAGCTTCTCGATGAGGTCAAGGCCGAAGTCGCTGAGGAATTCGCAAAGGCCGAGGCCAGCTCGGTGCCTGAACCGCTGACCGTGCTCGACTACGTTTACGCAAAACGAACACCTCATCTCGAAGCAGAGCGCGCGGAACTCGCCGCCGAGCTCGGCGTGTCGTAGGAGGCGCGGCAAGAGATCATGGCAACCGTCCAAGCAGAAAAGAAACAAGCCTTCACGATGGTGCAGGCGATTCGCTCAGCGCTCATCGACGAGATGACGCGCGACGACAGCGTCGTCACGCTCGGCGAGGACATCGGCATCCGCGGCGGCGTCTTTTTGGTGACCGAAGGGCTCATCGACATGTTCGGCAAGGAGCGCGTCATCGATACGCCGCTCGCCGAGCTCGGTATCATCGGCGCGGCGATCGGCATGGCGCTGTACGGACTGCGCCCGGTCGCCGAGATCCAGTTCATCGATTTCCTGTATCCCGGCTTTGACATGTTCGTCTCGGAGGCCGCGAAGCTGCGCTATCGTTCGGCCGGCGAGTTCAAGGTGCCGATGGTCGTGCGCTCGCCATACGGCGGCGGCGTGCGCGGCGGCAGCTACCACTCGCAATCCCCGGAGGCGTACTACGTCGCAACGCCCGGCATCAAGGTTGTCGTGCCGAGCAATCCATACGATGCCAAGGGATTGCTCATCTCGTCGATCCGCGACGACGATCCAGTCCTCTTCATGGAACCGAAGAAGATCTATCGTACCGTGAAGAGTGAGCTTCCTGAGGGCGCGTACGAAGTGCCGCTTGGCAAAGCGTCGATCGTGCGCGACGGCAAGCACGCAACCGTCATCGCGTACGGCGCAATGGTGCCGCTGGCCCAAGAGGGCGCGGTCGCCATGGAAAAGGAAGGCGTGGAAGTCGAAGTGATCGACCTGCGCACGCTGCAACCGTACGACACCGAAACCATCCTTGCGTCCGTCGCCAAAACAGGCCACGCGGTGCTGCTGCAAGAGGCGCCGCGCATCGGCGGCTACATGGGCGAGATCGCCGCATTCTTGGCTGAAAACGCGATCGAGCATCTCGAAGGCCCGATCGTACGCGTGACCGGGTGGGATACACCGTTCCCATACGCGCTCGAGAAGGCATACATGCCCAACGTCGAGCGCCTGGTGCGCGGGATCAAGAAGACGCTCAACTTCTAATTCGTCTACGCGCGAATCGAGGAACGAACATGCCCGTCGAATACGAGATGCCCGAACTGGCCGAGTCGGTCATCGAAGGCGAGATCGTCAAGTGGCTCGTCAAGGAAGGCGAGCATGTCAAGCAAGACCAGCCCTTCGTCGAGGTTATGACCGACAAGGTGACGGTCGAAGTGCCGTCACCCTATGAAGGCATCTTGCTCAAGCAAGTCGCGAAGGAAGGCGAAGTCGTTCCCATCGGCAAGCCGATCGCCATCTTCGGCAAAGAAGGCGAGACGCTCGACGATCACACCGCAGCGGCGCCCGCTCAAGCCAAACGCGAAGAGCCCGCTGTCAAAGCCGAGCCATCCAAGACGGAGCCGGCGAAACCCGTCAAAGCGCAAGAAGCTTCTTCTAGTAAGGGCACGACCGGTGCGGGCAACGGACAAGCCGGTGCAATCGCCGCGTCCGAAAGCGCGGTGCTTGGTCCGGGCGGCCGGCCGCTCGCCGCGCCTGCGATTCGCAAGTTCGCGCGCGAGAAAGGCGTCGATCTCAATCGTGTGCGCGGCAGCGGTGAAGGCGGGCGCATACGGCGTGAGGATGTCGAACGCGTCGCCGCCGCCGGCGGCGCTGCGCCCGCACGCGGACCGGAAACCGCTCGACCGTCCGTTCCCGCGCGCGTGCTGCCGCCGCCGACGGGCGAGACTGAACGCGTGCCGCTGCGCGGCTTGCGCCGCGTCATCGCCGACCACATGGTGCACAGCAAGCACACTGCTGCGCACACGCTGCATGTCGATGAAGCCGATGTCACCGAACTGGTCGCCATGCGTGCGCGCGCCAAAGAGGCGGCTGCCGAGCGCGGCATCAAGCTGACGTACCTGCCGTTCTTCGTCAAGGCTGCGTGCGCGGCGCTCAAGCGCCACCCGTTCATGAACGCGTCGCTCGACGACGAGAAACACGAGATCATCCTCAAGAAAGATTACAACATCGGTATCGCGGCCAACACCGATGCGGGGCTTGTCGTACCGGTCATCCACCAGGCCGACCATAAGACGATCTTCGAGCTCGCGCACGAGATCGCGGAGCTTGCCGAAAAAGCGCGCGCGGGCAAACTTTCGCACGAAGAGATCACGGGCGGCACGTTCACGATCACCAATGTCGGTTCGGTCGGCGGGTTGTTCACCTTCCCGGTCATCAATTGGCCCGAGGTCGGCATCCTCGGCACACACTCGATCCAACCGCGTCCGGTCGTGCGCGATGGCCAGATCGTGATCCGCCAGATGACGTACCTGTCTATTTCGTTCGACCACCGCGTTGTCGACGGCGCGATCGCCGCACAGTTCGTCAAAGACGTCGCCGCCGCGCTCGCAGCGCCCGACGTCATGCTTATGGAGGGCTGAAATATGCCCACGAAGTACGATGCGATCGTCATCGGTGGCGGCCCGGGCGGTTACACCGCGGCGATCCGGCTCGGGCAGCTCAAGAAAAACGTTCTTTGCATCGAGCGGGAGCGGCTCGGCGGCGTGTGCCTCAACTGGGGCTGCATGCCGAGCAAGGCATTGCTCCACATCGGCGAGGTCATCGCGGCGGCTCACGAGGTCTCGGCGATGGGCATTGAGTTCGGTGAGCCGGACGTCAACCTCGGCAAGCTCAATCAATGGAAGTCGAAGATGATCGATGACCTCGTGAACGGCATCGCGACGCTGTTCAAGGTCAACAAGGTCGAATCGATGACCGGCGATGTCGAGTTCGTCGACGACAAGAGCGTGCGCGTGAAGAAGCAGGATGGCCGCGCCGAGCAGATCTTCGCCGACAACTTCGTGATCGCCACCGGTTCCGAGCCGATCGCACTGCCGGGTTTCGAGCGCAACAGTATCCAGATCCTCAACTCGGATGACGCGGTCACGCTCAACGAGATTCCCAAGAGCATTTTAATCCTTGGCGCGGGCGTGATCGGTCTCGAGTTCGCGACGATCTACAAACGGCTCGGCGCCGAAGTGACCGTCGTCGAGATGATGGACCGCGCGCTCGCAGAGACCGATGTCGAAATTTCTAATCTGCTCGTGCGGACGCTCAAGCAGAAGCAAGGCATCAATATCTTCCTAAAGACCAAGGCCGTGCGCGCGCAAGAGGTCGGTAAGAAAGTGCGGGTCACCTTCGAAGGCGAGATCGGCGAGCCGATGGATTTTGAGAAGATCCTCGTCGCCGTCGGCCGGCGTCCGCGCAGCGCGAGCTTGCAGCTCGAGCGCGTCGGAGTCAAGGCCGAGCGCGGCTTCATCCCGGTCGACGCGACGCGCCGCACGAACGTTCCAAATATCTACGCGGTCGGCGACATCACGGGTGCGCCGCTACTCGCGCACAAAGCAATGAAAGAGGGCGTTGTCGCTGCCGAAGTGATCGCGGGATTACCATCGGCCTACGATCCGCTCGCGGTTCCCAATTGCGTCTATACCGATCCGCAAGTCGCCACCGTGGGCATGTCCGAAGAGCAAGCAAAAGCAGCAGGTTATGACGTCGGGATCGGCCGCTTCCGTTTAGCGGCGCTCGGTCGCGCGCGCACGATCGGGCTTTCCGACGGGATCGTGAAGATCATCACGGACAAGAAGACCGACCTCCTGATCGGCATGGCGATCTTCTCGCCGATGGCGGAAGCGATGATTGCCGAGGGCGCGCTTGCGATCGAGATGGGCGCGACGGCCGAGGACATCGGGCTGACGATTCATCCGCATCCGACCTTCTCCGAACCGATCATGGAGGCAGCCGAGGTGTTGCACGGGCGCGCGATCCACATCGCGAACGCGCCGGCGACGCCCGTCCCCGCAAAGACGTGACACGAGCGCTGTTCGAAGATCTCGGGCGCATCCGCTACAAGGATGCATGGGATCTTCAATTGCGCTTGCACGCGGAGCGGGTTGCCGATGCTCGCCCCGACACGCTGCTGTTCTGCGAACACGAGCCGGTGCTCACGATGGGCAAGTCCGGCAAAGGCCAGAATCTGTTGGTTTCGCAGGACGAGCTGCGCAGGCGCGGCGTCGAATACTACGAGATCGAGCGCGGTGGAGATCTCACGTACCACGGACCCGGCCAACTCGTCGCCTATCCGATCTTCAAGTTGCCGCGGCTGCGTGAGGTGCAAGCCTTCGTGCGCAAGATGGAGCGCGCCATCAACGAAGCCCTCGCGACTTTTGGTATCGAAGCGCAACAACGTCCGGATCACGCCGGCGCGTTCGTGCACGGTGCGAAGATCGCGTCGATCGGCGCCGCGGTGCGCTCTGGCGTCACGTATCATGGGCTCGCGCTCGATGTGTGCACGGACCTCAGCTACTTCCAATTGATCAATCCCTGCGGCATGCCGGGCGTATCGGTCACGTCCATCGCGCGCGAGCTGGGCCGGGAAGTCACTGTGCAAGACGCGAAGTCTCCGCTCTTGCAAGCGATGAAGACCGCATTCGACCTCGATGTCACCAGCCAGGCAGCGGCGTCATGATCCAGCGCAAGCCGGAATGGCTCAAAGTCAAGCTGCCGAGCGGCGATAACTACCAGAAGCTGCGCGGCATCGTCAAAGAACGAGCGCTGCACACCGTGTGCCAGGAAGCGATGTGCCCGAATATCGCTGAGTGCTGGGGCGTCGGCACCGCGACGTTCATGATCCTTGGCGACACCTGCACGCGCGGCTGCCGTTTCTGCAACGTCAAGACAGGCAAGCCGTACGAGCTGGATGCGCTCGAACCGTTCAAGCTCGCGAAGTCGATCGAAGACTTGAAACTCAATTACGCGGTGATCACATGTGTCGACCGCGACGACCTTCCAGACGGCGGCGCGCAACAGATGGCCGACTCGATCCGCGCTATTCGGCACCGCACGCCGCACGTGAAGATCGAAGTCTTGACGTCGGATTATCGCGGCGACGTCGCGGCGCTCAAGACGGTCATCGACGCCGAACCGGACGTCTTCGCGCATAATGTCGAAACGACGCGAGTGCTTACGCCGCACGTGCGTGACCGGCGCTGCGCCTACGACCAGTCGCTCGCGGTGCTTGCCAATGCGAAGCAGATGCGACCAAACAAGTTCACGAAGTCTGGCATGATGCTCGGTTTGGGCGAAACCGATGAAGACGTGCTTCAGGCTGCGCGCGATCTTCGCGCTGTCGGCGTCGACATCTTGACCTTAGGGCAGTATCTGCAGCCCACGAAGCGGCATCTGAACGTGGTTAGCTACGTCAACCCCGAGAAGTTCCGTTGGTTCGCAGAGTCGATCAAGCCGATGGGATTCCATCAGGTAGTCTCAGGACCGTTGGTCCGCTCTTCCTATCACGCCGAACAGGCATTCGCGACGTCGCTCTAGTTTGCAGAACAACGCGAATGGAAACGTCGCGCCAACTAAAACATTGGCCCACATCGGTTTGCCTTCCGTTTTTAAATAGCAAAGAGCACGAAGCACCTGCGACAAGTCCAGTGAGAATGCAATTTCCCGACGGACGCAAGTTGTGGGCGGTTCGGGAGTGTCGCGCTTTAAAATCGGCGACCTAATCCCAGGCCTTTGGGCTTCCGCCGCGGAAGCGCGGCCGAACCTGAAGCTCGGGGGTGTTGTTTTCGTCCTTTTGGGAGCCCCCCGCAACGGTTTGAGAGAGGCCATATGATTCAGTTTCGTAGGGCGTTTTTGGGTATCGCACTGGCCGCGTTGCCTGTGATCGTGGGCTGCAGTTCTTCATCGACGTCGCCGCCGCCGCCGACGCCGTTCCCGATGACGAGACTTTACGTGGCGAACGATGGCGGCTCCGGCATGGTACAGATATTTGCACCGCCATTTTCCGCGAGCTCGACGCCAGCGGTAGCCTTCAAAGATGGGGCGTCGTCTGACGTCGACGACGTAGCATTCGACCGGAGAGGCCGCTTGTACGTCGGCAGTTTCGGAACCAGCGCGGTTGATGTTTTCGCGCCGCCGTTCACGAACGCAAGCACATCGTCGTTCTCGATCACAAACGGCGTCAGCGCGCCCGAGGGCATAGATGTCGATACAGCTGGGAACCTCTACGTCGGCAATGAGGGCAGCTCGCAGATCACGATTTATGACGCACCGCTAAGCGCCGCGAGCACGGCGGTCGCGACGTTCAGCGGCGGCGGCGGGTCCATACGTGGTGTCAAGCTCGATAGCGCCGGAAACCTCTACGCCGCAGCGGGCGGCAACGTGCGAGTCTTCACCCCGCCCTTTACGAACACAAGCACCCCGGCGTTCAGTTTCCCGGTCGCGAATGTCTGGGGAATCGCCTTCGACTCGACTGGGCACCTGTGGGCTGTGGATCGCCTGGGCTCGAGTTCAAACGTTCAAGAGTTCACGCCGCCATTCAGCAGCAGCAGCACGCCTACACTCACGATACCTACCGGTACGGCAGATGCGCTGTATCCGGCGCTCGACGGTTCGGGGAACCTCTACATTTCGACCGAGCTTACGATCACCGTCTATATGGCGCCGCTTTCGGCTAGCAGCACGCCCGCGTTCGCATTTACAACGCCGGCCTCTAATGGTATACGATTCGGACCGTAACGTCACGCCATCGGCGTTGCTGCATGCGCGTCGCCGCCGACAACCGGTGCTCCTCTAAGACGGATCAGCAATGGTCCGTCTTTCGTTTCGCGAAGTTGCGGCCGCTATCCGCGGGTTGCCGTCTTCTAACCTCGCGCAACCCGAGAACCACAGCCGGTCAAGGTCGCATCACCGAGACGTTTCGAGTTTGCCAAAACATTAAGCCGCTCGAATCCCACAGGATGGTTTGGATCCGTTCGCCCGGCTTCTTGAACCGGTCGGGCCAAAGGGTTTGAAAGGCATTCTTTCCCCGTTCATTGCATCCAGGCTGGAACTTCGGGCGCTTCGGCGCTCCGCTAGTTCGCGCGTATGGCTATAGGAGACTTTCCATATGAGAAAGATACACATAGGCACACTCGCCCTCGTCGCGCTCGCGCTCCCAATCCTCGCAGCATGCTCCGCAGGCTCAACGGGAGGTGCTCCCGGGCCGACGCCGTTTCCGATGACGCGTTTATACGTAGCGAATGATGGCGGCAGCGGTGTAGTTCAAATATTTGCCCCGCCCTTCTCGGCCTCGTCCGTCCCCGCCGTCGCATTCAAAGATGGTACCTCGACGGACGTGGACGATGTCGCGTTCGACCGGAAGGGTCGGCTCTATGTGGGCAACTTCGGTCAGGACATGGTCGACGTGTTTACGCCGCCCTTCACAAACGCGAGCACGTCCACGTTTTCAATCACAACCGGGTCCGGACCTGAGGGAATCGACCTTGACATACTCGGAAATCTTTACGTCGCAAATCGAAACGCCGGGAACGTCACCGTCTACAACGCCCCGCTCAGCGGCACAAGCACGGCGGCCTTTACGATTGCAACAGGACTGAGTCAGCCGATCGGTTTGAAGATCCACGGCGGCAGCCTCTATGTGGCTGACCAGACGCATGGCTATGTCGCTGTCTACAACGCTCCGTTCTCAAGCTCCAGCGCACCGGCGGTTACGATTCCAGTAGCTGGTGCCTGGGGTATCGGATTCGATGGGGCAGGCAATCTTTGGGTATGCAATGTGTCGACGAGTAACGTCCAAGAGTTCACGCCTCCATTCACCAATACGAGCACACCAGCCATCACGATATCTGGCACGCTTTCGAACCCAGAGTATCCGGCGCTTGACGCGACCGGGAATCTCTACGTTTCGGATATCACAGATGTCCAGGTGTTCTTGGCGCCGCTTTCGTCCTCCAGCACATCGGCATTCGATATTCCAACGATCGCTGCAAACGGTATCCGATTCGGGCCATAGACTCGTCACAACGCCGAGACATCACCAAGACGGACCGACACCGGTCCGTCTTTCGTTTCCAATAACAGGGCGCCGTCGTCGGACAGTCCGCGCGCAGTGCCTTCGTGCATCAACTCGCCTCGCGCATCTGTCACGCGCAGCGGGCGGCCCGCGATCGCGGATCGCCGCGACCATTCACGGATCACGTCGACCGGCCGCGCGATCAGCGCATCGTAGCGGTGGTCGTACGCGCGCAAGATCGCGAGCGCGAGCTCGGTTCTTTCGACAGGTGTGCCGGATGCATCCGAGAGCCATGCCGCGATGCCAGCGAGGTCGCCGGACACGTCGCTTGGACGATTGGCGTTGATGCCGATGCCGATCACTGCGCGCGTGAACGTGCCGAGCGTTCGGCCCTCGATGAGTACTCCCGCAATTTTGAGCGCGCCGAGCATCAAATCGTTCGGCCATTTCAACGTCGGCCACACGCTGCACGCATCGATGATCGCCTCTGCCGCGCAAAGGCTAGCCCAAAAGCCGAGCGCCGGTAACGCATCCTGGGGTATCTCGATCGGCATGATGGTCGACATGAGCAGGCCCGCGCCGGCGGGTGACTCCCACGCGCGCCCCGCTCGGCCGCGCCCCGAAGTCTGCTCTTCCGCGATGATCGTGAGACCCGGCGCTGAGGCATCTTCAAGCATCGAGAGCGCCAACGCGTTGGTCGACTCAACCGATCCAACGCAGCGTACGCTTCGGAAATACGTCAACTCGGCGGCACCCTTACGTAAGGCGGCTTCGTCGACGAGCGGTGTTGCCGTGTTGGTATCGTCCGGCATTGCCCGACCGTTCGCATACGCGAGGACAAACCCCCGGCCGGAGCGGATGTAAGCGCAAGAAACGGAGCTCGAGCATTGGTCGAACGCACTTTAATACTCGTTAAGCCCGATGGCGTGCAGCGCAGCCTCACCGGCGAGATCATCACCCGCTTCGAGCGGCGCGGGTTGCAGATCATCGCGATGAAAATGCTGAGCGTATCGAACGCGCTGGCGCGCGCGCATTACCGCGAACACATCGGAAAGCCGTTCTTCAAAAGCCTTACCGAGTACATCACCAGCTGTCCAATCGTCGCGATGGTGGTCGAAGGTCCGAAGGCGATCGAGATGTGCCGCACGACCATCGGCGCGACCGATCCGCTCGCTGCGACGCCCGGATCCATCCGCGGCGACTTCGGCGCTACCGTCGGGCGCAATCTCGTGCACGGCTCGGACAGTGCGAGTGCCGCTAAGCGTGAGATCAAATTGTTCTTCCGCGCGAGCGAGCTGCACCGGTACAATCGTTCGGTGACCCGTTGGGTGGTTGAGTGAGCGCGAACTTTAGCGCTCCCCTGATTGAGGACATCCGTGCCCGCGAGATTCTCGATTCGCGCGGCAACCCGACGGTATCGGTAGCGGTGGCCACCAGTTACGGCGCCGTTGGCGAGGCGTCAGTTCCTTCGGGCGCGTCCACCGGAAGCCACGAAGCCGTCGAGTTGCGCGATGGCGACAAGAAGCGCTACGGGGGCAAGGGCGTTCTCAAAGCCGTCAACAACGTCAATCAAGCGATTGCCGCACGGTTGCGCGGCATGAGTGTGCTTGACCAGGTCGCCATCGACGAAGCCATGATCGCGCTCGATGGCACGCCGAACAAGAGCAAGCTCGGTGCGAACGCGATTCTCGGCGTCTCGCTAGCGTGCGCGCACGCCGCCGCTGCATCTCTCGAGCAGCCGCTGTATCGTTATCTCGGCGGCGTCCAAGGCATGACGATGCCGGTGCCGATGATGAATGTCATCAACGGCGGCAAGCATGCCGAGGGCGCGCTGCAATTCCAAGAGTGCATGATCGTGCCGGCCGGCGCGCCGTCGCTGACCGAAGCGGTGCGCTATGGGTCGGAAGTGTTCCACGCGCTCGGCGGTTTGTTGCGCAAGAAGAAACTTCAAACACTCGTCGGCGACGAAGGCGGTTATGCACCGCCGCTGCATCACATCGATGAAGCACTCGGCCTAATAGTCGACGCGATCGTCGCCGCCGGATACAAACCGGGAAAGGACATCTTCATCGCGCTCGATCCGGCCGCGAGCGAATTCAAAGAAGAGGGTGGGTATCGCGCAGAAATCGGCGCAAAGCCGCTTTCGGTCGCCAAGATGATCGCGCTTTACGAGCGGCTGTGCAAGAGCTTCCCAATCGTGTCAATCGAAGACGGGCTCGGCGAGGATGACTGGCACGGCTGGCGCGAGCTGACCGAGGCATTGGGCGATCGCGTGCAGCTGGTGGGCGACGATCTCTTCGTCACGAACGTGAAGTTCCTCAAGCGCGGCATCAAGGAACATGTTGCCAACGCGATTCTCGTGAAGGTCAATCAGATCGGATCGTTGACCGAAACGATCAAGTGCGTGCAGACCGCGCAGCGTGCACAATACGGTACGGTCATCTCGCATCGTTCGGGCGAGACCGGCGACACGACGATCGCCGATATCAGCGTCGCGCTCAACGCCGGACAGATCAAAACGGGTTCGATGTCGCGCAGCGACCGCGTCGAAAAATACAACCGGCTTATGGCGATCGAAGCGATGCTTGGAGAAGCCGCGGTCTATCCTGGGCGCTCGGCCTTCGCGCCTTGACTCGCCGCGACGCGCTTCTATATACTATGAGGGTGCGGCGGGCGGCCGGGGCCTGTAGCTCAGTGGTTAGAGCGGCCGGCTCATAACCGGTTGGTCGCAGGTTCAAGTCCTGCCGGGCCCACGCATGACATCGATGGCTCGCGCCCCCATCGTCTAGAGGCCTAGGACACCGCCCTTTCAAGGCGGCGACAGGGATTCGAATTCCCTTGGGGGTACCATCTACGACCGCGCGGCTGCAACGCATCCGCGCGGTGCGCATTTTTGCTGATGATGCAAGCCTCTTAGCCTAGAACTTGGTTGAGCTGCCGTACTTACTCAAGTCGAGATAGACTTTGTTATTACGATAGTCGAACGTCATGTTGAAGCGCCGGAGCATCTCGTAGTACGTAATTCTACCGAATACGCGGCGGCCGTCGCGGTGCTAGACTAGTAATGCGCGACTATTCGAATTCTTAACAGAAGTCAACGGCGCAGCGAAGGAAAGTATCATGCATTCGTTCTTGACAGCAATACTTCGAGTAGGTGCGTGGATTCTGGCTAATTTTGTCATTTGGAATCTCGTTGGAGCGATATCGCCCGATTTTGTTTATGGCTTCGCAAACGACATGGGTGACGCTCGCTCGACTTCCTTCAATGCTGGGATGCTGGCTGGCCTTGTGAGCCTCGCATTCTTGCCATCGTACATCGGCTTCGCATGGAAGCGCCCACGCAAGTGGTGGATTCTGGCTTTGAACTTCGTACCTTTCGTGGGCTGGATCGTGGCGATGATACTCACTTGCTATGTTCCCAAACACGAGAGACAGTCCAGCGAGGTCAAAACATTACCTACTGGATAGCTCGTCGTTATCGGAGGTGTGCCCGAGCGCTCGAGGTAAAATGCCTTAAGTACTTGGTCGAGGGCTGGACCAGTATAGCCACATCATTTGCACGCATCGCAACACAGCGCTTCGTCATCGCGAGCGACGAGTGCCCGAGCAGTGCTTGGAGCGCGAACGCATCGCCACCACGTCGCAGGAGCCAAATCCCACACGTGGCGTTTGCAAGAAAGCAAAACGCGGAGTGCGGATTTGCATCCCTCTCACTCCGCGTTGCGCGACGCGTCTGCGCTGACGCGCTTGCACGTAGTCTGGGTTGTGTTGTACTTACTGTGCTGGGGCGGTGAACGTGAAGGGACTGCTTAGGTTCCCGAGCGTGTCTTGTACTTGGAGGACACACGTCACTGTCGGCAAGCCGGTTCCCTGTGGCAGGGACTGAACGTTCAAGGTAGTGGTGTTCATAGCGACCGTCAAGACTGCGTTCATGACATTCAGGTTCGGGGCGGAACCGCCGGTGCAAGTCGCTACCCCTACCCCACCAGATACCGCGCAACTACCCGACAAACTGACGGGGTTACAACTCTGGATGGAGAAGCCCCCGAAGTAGCCGCTTTCGCTTACTGACGCACTGAAGGGTTGCTGACCAGGCCCAAAGTTGACTGAAGAGGGACTAATTACGATTTGCCCGCTCGGTACCGTGTTGGGGGCTGTAAACGTGTAGTCGGCGTGGTGCCCAAATGAGTCTGACACCGTGACGGTGCACGAAATCGCCGCGGCCGTACCTACCGGGTCCGAATTGAGCAACAGGGTAGTCGGTGCCGAGGTTTGGATTTCGGCGCTCAACCTGTTTTGGTTCCCAGACGAACCATTCGAACAATCCACGATCCCGCCGTTGAAGTGGTCCTGTGGAGCGGGTACAAGGCTACAACCGCCGGGGGTGCCACCTGTGCCCGAGCACGCCGTGATGGAGAATCCTCCGCTATAGCCGCCTTCGCTGATAGCGATAATGCCGTTTTGGAACCCCGCTGCAAAATTCTCCGGCGAGGCCGGATTAAAGGTGATGATGCCGGTCGGCACCGCCACCGTGACCGTCACGGTCTTGACGTTGCCTTTCTTGTCGGTGATCGTAATCGTGGCGGTACCATTGGCCAGCGCCGTCACGGTTATCGTCGCGGAGTACGCCGTGCCGTTCGGCGGCTCGGTGGGCGTGACAGGAGACGACGGCGAGAGCGAGACGATGCCCGCCGGTGCTACCGTGACCGTGTAGTTGCTAAAGGACTGCGTGCACGCGGTGAACGACGCGTTCGCTCCGGCAGACGTAAGCGTCCCGAGGTCCGTCGCTGACACTTGTAGATTCTTGATGGGCGTCAAGGTGCAGCCGTTCGCGACGACTTGCGCCGTGGCGTTGACATGTTGTGGACTCGTTGTGGCGGTGCTCTGTTGTGGGACCGTCACCGCGTTCGGGTAACTGCCGCTGCCAGCGCAGCCTGCGATGACGAACATCATGCACAGCACCACGCATGAGACGAGAGAGCGTCGAATCATCATTCCTCCTGGCAAAATAGCCAACTTGGCAACGCTATAACTGCCCGCATCAAAATGCGAGCGTGCGTTTAGCGCGCTGCGCTGCTTCTTCCCTACGTCGTCGGCGTGCCCTTGCGGAAAGACTTTTCCAAAAGGCGCGCGCAGACGCAACGCGTGCGAACAAAGCGCTTAAGCACGTCTTAAGTAACTATTTCGCTCAGGGTGGTCGTTCCAGATGAGACAACTCGCGCGCCTAGGTCTTAGGGCAAGTTTCCCGGAGAGGCCAGCCGGTACGCGTGCGCCACGTCCGGGTTCGCGAACGCCACATAGCGGTGGTTACCGCTTGGCTGTCGCACCGGCGATCTGGCAGCCACGTGAGGAAGTTGTGGATGGCTTGTTCTAGGCGGGCGGGCGCTGTCTCAATAGGCACCAGCGCGGTAGTAGGTGAACGCCTCCCTAACTGACTCACTGAACGCCACCCTCATTTGGGCGTTCTCGATTTCAAGCAGAATTGCGGGCGGATAGCTCAGCTGGTAGAGCACCTCCCTTACAAGGAGGGGGTCACAGGTTCGAGCCCTGTTCCGCCCAAATCCAGTGGCTTAAGGGCCTCGCTCACACTGCGTTTCCAACCGGAGGAGATTTTTCGTATGCGGATCCCGCGCGCTTTCGCGCTCCTACTCCTAAGCACCATCGCGATTTGTATGTTGACGCTTCGGGCGAGCGCTGACCCCACGCCCTCGATGATGGCGCAGCCGTCGCCCCAGCAGCATGCTATGCCGGCATCCGAGCTCATTCATGTGAACCATTGCAGCGCCGCGCTCAACGTCAACCAGACAGGCGGCTGGTATGGCTACACGCCGGGCTGGTATGGCGGTCGCTGGGCGGACCCGTGGGGCGGGATGTATTATCAGCCGAGCACCACAACCGCCAATCCCCAGCTCGCCATTGACTACAAGAACGTTTCTTCAAAGGTCATGACGGAGATACAATTCGGCCTGGTCGCCAACGGTATCCTCAAAGCGGAAGTCAGGGACGTCGGGAAGTTCTCGCCGCACGCTGAGATCAAGCACAAATTCGGGATCCCAGGGAGCACGTTCCCGATCGGTACGGGCCTGCCGCAGTGCGTGCCGCTTCACATCGCGTTCGAAGACGGCACAACATGGAGAAACCCGGCCCTGCCGCCCAAGAACCAGCACATCTACCTCAATCCATAACAGGCGACCGGTCCATGTCGCGCCTGAGCTCCTGCTTGGGCGCGCCTTTTTTTTACCGACGCGGGTTCGCCACGCCGGCGTGACGAAAATGTGAGGCTAAGAGGCGGGGTCAGAGGTTTGGACCCTGCTGCTCGCGTTTGTTCATGGATCGGAGATGCTGTGAAGCTAGTTCGAGTCGCGTTTTTCTATTGCGTGCTCACCCCGTTTTTACTTGCGGGCTGTGCCCACAGCGGTTCCACCCAGACGTCGGCATCCGACCAAAGCGTGCCGCCAACGACGCGCACGTACTATATCTCCGCTGACGAGGTCGATTGGAACTACGTGCCGAGCGGCATCAATCAGATCAGTGGCAAGCCGTTCACGATGATGGAGCGCGCCTATACCGCGAACAGCCCCCACCGCATCGGCCCCATCTATCGCAAGGCGATCTACCGCGAATATACCGACGCGACGTTCACCAAGCTCAAGCCTCGGCCAGCCGACCAGCAATACCTTGGCATTCTCGGGCCGATCTTGCACGCTCAAGTCGGAGACACGATCAAGATCGTATTCAAGAACAACGCATCACGGCCGTACAGCATGCATGCGCATGGCGTGTTTTACAATAAAGACTCTGAAGGCGTCGCCTACAACGATGGCGATCCACACGATGTCAGCCAAGCGGTGCTGCCTGGGAAAACGTTGACCTACGAATGGGATGTGCCCGAGCGCGCTGGACCTGGACCCAACGATCCGAGCTCCATCATGTGGCTGTATCACTCGCACGTCGACGAGCAAAAAGATGTCGACTCGGGGCTCGTCGGTGCTATCATCGTGACCGCGCGCGGCATGGCCAATGCCGACGGAACGCCCAAAGGCGTAGACCACGAATTTGTCGAGCTCTTCAATTACTTTGATGAGAACCAAAGCTGGTACATCAAGGAGAACATCGCACGTTTCGCGCCGGCCGTCAAGCAAACGGAACGCGGGCAAGCCTTCCCGCTCGATACGGAGGGCTTTTTCACGCTGAACGGATCCGGCTTCGTTGACGGCAACTTCAAGGGAGCGATCAACGGGTATCTCTACGGCAATGGTCCGATGATGTCGATGCGCAAAGGCGAGCACGTGCGCTGGTATCTCGCGACGATCGGTATGGGATTCAACTTCCATACCCCGCATTGGCACGGCAATACCGTGCTGAACAACGGCCAGCGTACCGACGTCGTCGCGTTGTCGCCCGCGCAGATGGTGACGGTCGACATGGTGCCTGACAATCCAGGCGTGTGGCTTTTCCATTGTCACGTAAGCGATCATATGGACGGAGGGATGATCGCGCTTTATCGCGTCGACGACTGAGCGGCATGAGCCTCGAACTCCTGAACGCATTGGCGGCACTCGGAACGTTCGTCGTCATCGCAGCGACCGCGATTGCGGCGCTGTTTCAGCTGCGCCACGCGCGCAACAGCAATCAGATCGCCGCGATGACGCAATTGCAAGAAGCAGCGCAGACACCGCACCTCGAAGCCGCGCAGAACCTTGTCATGACCGATCTTCCCGCGCGGCTCGAGGATCCAGAATTCCGCTACGAGGTTAGATACCCGAGTGCCCGCACACGTGAAAACGCGGAGTTCATTGGCAAGATAAACGACGTGGGCAACTTCTTCGAAAACATGGGCCTGCTCGTGCGGATGGGAGCAGTCGATCGTGATATCGCCGTCGCCATGTGGGCTTCGATAGCGTCGGGCACCTGGGACCGAATGCTGCCGTACACGGCGGTCGCGCGCCGCCGGACCGGCGACGCCTTGTGGGAGAATTTCGAGTACTTAGTCGTGCTTTCGCGCTCGTGGATGGGATCGCATCCGCATGGCATGTATCCACCGGGAGTTCCGCGCATCGAAGTCCCGGACGTGTGGCGCGAGGCCGATACCCGCTACGAGGCGTCGCGACCGCCGAGCGCGTAGGCTAGGGCCGTGATACACGCCATCATCGTCCGGCATGCCGATGCGGGGAAAGCGGACCCGCGGCAGTATCCTGACGATTCGCTGCGGCCGCTTTCCGACGAAGGCGAAAAAGAGATGGCCAAAGTCGCGCGCGGCATGGTGCGGCTGGGCATCGAGATCGAAGATGTTTTGGATAGCGGCTACGAACGCGCGCGCCAAACGTCCGCGTGCATCTGCGAGGCCTATAACATCGACCCGTCGAGCATCCGCGTGCTCAAATCGCTGGAACCCGACGCCGAGCCCGCAAAGACCGCGGCCGAACTGCGCGCGTGCAAGGACTTGACGTGCGTCGCGCTGGTCGGACACATGCCGCAGCTTGGCAGATTGATCGGATACCTACTTGCCGGCAACACCGACCTTTCGCTTGAGGTCAAGAAAGCAGCGGTGTGCCTGCTGGAGGTCGAGCGCTGGTCGGCCGGCGGCGCGACGATGACCGCGCTGCTTCCACCCAAAGCGCTGCGCAAACTCGCGAAGTAGAGCGATCCGCTCCCTAGGCCGAAACCAAGTCGGCTTCGATGTCAGCGATCATCTTGGGCTGGCGCACGCGCAAGTAGATGAAGCGCACGGCGCCAAGCGCCAGCAGCGCCAGGAATACATACGGGAGATACCAGGGCGATGGCGGCGGGAAGAAGCTGCTGTAAATGGGGAGCACTAACAGAGCAACCGAGACAGCTGCCATGACGACCGCGCCCGCGCTCCGTTCGCCACGCCGCCGCAAGTAAGCCGGTGCGGCGATTGAAACGAGCACGTAGGCGAAAAGAACTGCCAACGTACCGATTTCGGCGAGATCTCCGTACACATCCATGATCGCCGTGCGCGCCAAGAACAGCGTCGCCGGAACCACGAACACGACGACCGCCGCGAACGTCACAGCGACGTAAGGCGTCGCGTTGGATGCGTGCGTCGTGCCTGCCGCCGAATGGAACAGTCCGTGGCGCGACATCGCGAACAGGACGCGCGCGCCTGCGTTGATGCAGGCGAGCGAACAGGCGAAAAAGCTGATCACGACTCCGACCGCGATTAAAGTTCCGAAGTACGGCACGCCTGCTAACGTGGCGAGCACGCCCAGCGGCGCATTCGATTGGTCGAGCGGCGGTTGGTGTCCACGGAACGCGAACACCAAAACGTACGTCGAGAACATGAAGAGCAGACCGACCACGATCACGCTGATCATGACCGCTCGCGGGATGGTCCGAAGCGGGTTCTTCGCTTCGTGACCGAGCGCGGTGGCGCTCTCAAAGCCGACAAAGCTGAAGATAGCGAGGACCAATCCTTGCCGGAGGCTTGTGATCGAAAGACCGGTGAGCGTGAATTGTTCGCGGTCGAAAACACGGCCGGCTTTTACGAAGTACGCGACCGCGAGCACGAGAATAAGCGTGACGATTGCGAACTCGATAAAGAGCATGAATTGCGCGGAGAGTTTGACGTCGCGATAGGCGACAAACCACGCGAGCCAGGCGGCAAGGCCCATCGCGACGACCGTGACGAGGGTATCCGCTTTGGTCAGACCGGCATCGTGCGCAAGCACGACCGCGTAGTTGGCCAATCCGGCGAGCACCGAGCCGCCGACGATCAAGTACGAGATCACCGCCGACCAACCGGACAACACGCCCCAGGTTGGTCCGAGCCCCTGCGAGACGAACAGGTAGAGCGACCCTGGCGAGGCCGAACGCTTCGCGAACTGGTTGACATTGTAGGCGACGAACATCAGCGCGATCGTCGCGAATGCGTAATATAGCCACGAAACGTTGCCGGCGCTTGCATACACTAACGGGACGACGAGCGCCGGCGTCGCGGACGGCGCGATGTTGGCCACCGATTGCGCGGTGACTTCCCAAAACGACAGCACGTTGCGGCGCAGCCCGGAGTCCGCGACTGAAATGATATTTTCAAACGGCACGGCGCGCACCGATGAGCGCCGCAGCGGCCGCTCCCTTGACGTCATGCATGACCTCGCGCGCCGCGGCTTCGCCGGTCTCGACCGCCCCATTCATGAATCCGCCGAATTGCACCGAGCAGTGCTCGCCGCAGAAGTGGACGTTGCCTTGGCGTACCGGCTCGATGCCGACGAAGGTCGTGCTGTTGCCCAAGCCCCAGTACGAATACGAACCGCGGTGCCAGCGATCTTTTGGCCAGTTATCGAGGAACGCTTTGCCATTCCATTGCGCGCCGATGCCGGGATACAAAGGCTCGAGCTGCTTGAAGAACCCGCGCACGAAACTTGGGTCGGCAGGTCCGAACGACGGCGCATTCCATGCTGCACCAGCGTGTCCGCCGTTGTACTGGATGAGCACGCCGGCGCTCCCGGATTGCGCGCGGGTATCTTCCCACGTCTGCTGATAGCCCGTGTCCGAATATGTCGCGCCGTTCGAGCCGTGCGCGAGCCATACACGACTGGTAAACTGCACGTGCAGCTTGATGTTCGTGCCCATGGGGAGCTGCCGAATCGCCGCCATCTTGACTGGCGAGAACCCGGCGCGCGAGAGATCGCAATCGCGCAGCGTCTTGAACGGCAATGCGAGCACCACGTGATCGAAGGCAGCATCGAAGGTGCGCTGCGGGTTAGAAAGTGTGCATAAGTAACTTCCATCGGCGCGCCGGCTCAGTGCCGTCAGGCGCGTGCCCGAATTGATCGAATCGGCCGGCAACGTCCTCGCCATGCGCGCGACCATCTGATCGTTGCCCTCGCGCACGCGGTAGCGCTCGTCAGTTCCAACGAGATAGAAGCCGCCCTTGGGATTCAAGCTCGGCATGTCGGCAAGCATGTAGATGAACTCGAGCGAGTTCTGTTCGGTCGACTCGCCCCCGTTCTCAGTCGTCGCATTTAGATCGAGCAGCCAGCCGAGGTTGGACTGCAGTCCGCCAGGCACGTTGCGCTCGAGCCACTCGTGCGCGGATGTGTGGTCAAGTTTGTAACCGGCTTGGTTATGCCGATCGTAGCGCACGATCCCAGCCGCGGAGTTGTCGCGCTCGAGTTTTGGATACACTGCGCCATAATCTGCGAGCATTTGCTTGATCGGATAGCGCTGGCCATGCACCCAGTAGACGTCGCCGCTCGTATGCCGGCCGTCGTCCCAAGCCCGAAGGTCATCCAGAGTAAGGCCAAGCTCAGCAGCAAGTTTGCGTGTGGCGACGTGCTCGGTGGAGATAAACTCGCCGCCGTTCTCGGCGGTTTGGCCCTGTTCGAAAAAGCCGCGCAGCGTCCACGTCCGGCCGCCGAGCCCACCTCCTGCCTCGTAGATGGTGCTGGCGATGCCCGCTTGGCGCAGCCGGTACGCGCACGTGACGCCCGCAAGCCCGCCGCCGATGATGGCGACGCGCGGCGCGCTAGGGCCGGCGCGGTCAAACCGGAGTTCGATGCGGCTGACGTCGGCATCGCGCGCCCCTGAATGCGCGCACCCGCCAAACAGCGTAAGAGGCACTGCCGCAGACAGCGCCGCGCCGGACGAACGTGCGAGAAAATCGCGACGCGACAGCTCGCGCCGCTCGAATACTTCGTCGACCGGCTCTCCGGTCGCAGCCGACTGCCGATATGCCGCGTGCATTCGGCGCAGGAGGCCGGTCAGCTCCGTGCGTGCCACGATCTGGGTGCGAAGCTACAGCTTGAAGGTGACCTGCAGCGTCGCCTGGACCGGAAGTTTTTGCCCCTCTTGCCCGATCTCGAGGTTGTTGTACCAGTTTCCGTATGGGAACGCCAGCTGGATCGGCGGATTGGCTACGAAGTTGCCGGCCGGCGCGAGCAAGTTCGATGCAAGCTGTGCATACATGCAGGTCGAGCCGTTATCCCACGGTTGGTGGTGCTGATAACACGTGTCGACGAGATTGGCGAAGGTCAGAAGCGCTGACATATGCGGATTGACTTCGTAGCCGACCTGCAACCCGGCGGTCAGGCGCTGTGGCTGCGCGAACGCGCCGAGGTTGTCGAAATGCCCGGTGAACTTGTCCGGGATGAACAGGAAGTTGCCGCACGTCGTCGTGTCGGCAGCGTTGCCGACCGTCGTGCCGGTGCACGTCGTCGGGTCGTAGCCGGGCCACACGAGCGGCGAACCATACTTGCCCTGGGTGCTGTACGTCAAGTTCGGGGTGATCGTCCACTTGTCGTGTTTGTAATTGAGGACTAACGTCGTTTCGAAAGGCGTCGCAAACCCGATCGCGTTGTTGAACGGCGCGGGGATCTGGTCGTAGGTCGTATACGAGCCGTTGCGATCGAACAGCGGCTGCAGCGCCTGGCCGAAGTAGGGATTTGCGATCGAGCCGACCCCGCACGCGTCGTCCGGCGTCGTGCTGCCGGGCAGGAAGCACGCATGCGCCAGACCACTGCCCTGCAAACCGCACGGGCCATTCAAGCTTGGCGTCGCGGCCGCGCACGCCGAGGTGAAGCTATTGTATTGCTGGATGTATTCGTTCATCAGATCGATGACATTGCGGCCGTTGGAGAAATCGTTGTAGCGGATGGTGCTATTCGTGTACGTCGCGGTTAGCAGCAGCGCGAAGCCGTTGGCCGCGAAGTTGCCTTTATTGAACGTGAATTCGACGCCCTTTGACGTCTGCTGGCCGACATTGAGCCCGTCGACCACACCCTGCGCGTTGAGCGACAGGTACTGAATCTGATTCTGCGTGCTGCGCCAGAACGGCGTCACTTTGAACGACATGTCGGTGTGCGGGATCTGTTGTTCGAGCGACAAATCGTAATTGTTTGCGACGTCGGCGTGAATCTGGTGAAACGGCGAGTTGTATCCGAACGGCAAGAACGAGCTGATGAACGCGGGCAGGTTCTGCTGAACGGTATTGAATTCGGTGTAGGAGGTCGGCGCCGGGCGCGAGTAGCGGCCATACGATCCGCGGATGACGGTATTCGCGGATAGAGCCTGGGTGAACGCGATACGCGGCTCCCACTCGACGTCGGTCGTCTTGCCGCCGGCGAAGTTCTGCAGGTTGACTGGCTGACCGAAGGTGGCTCCGCCTGGCGTCGCCGGACACGCCAACGGAGCTCCAGTCGCCGGGTCAACTCCGATGTCACCCGCAGCGTCGGTGCGTTGCTGCAAGCCCAGCCCAGGCCCCTGGCCTGGACTAAAGCAGAACTCGCGGTTGTATGCCGAGAACCAGAACGCGCGCGCCGGATAGCCGTTGACCATGTTGGGGATCGTGTAGGTATAATCTTGGAAGCGGAGGCCAACGCTGATCGTCGTTTTGTCGTTGGGCCGCCACTGATCGCTGACCGACGCTGCGATGAAGTCAGGTCTCACGTTGTCGATTTGCGCGTTGGCGCCGTTCTCGGTGATGAGCCACTGTGCGCCGTTGAGCGCTCCGGGCGTTCCCGGCGGCGGCACGGCCGGAGCAAGATTGGTTATGCATGGCGGCAAGATCGGGCCGCCGGCGGGCGAGCAGGCCGTGCCGCGATTGACCGGCAGCGCGGTCGGGTCCGCATTCGAGCCGAAGCACGTCGAAAACGCGCCGCTGCTATCGTAGCAATTGCCGCCGGCGTCGACGAGATTCGTCATGAAGCCGTCGAAGAAACCCATTGAATACGTCTGCAGCTTGCCGGTGAAATACGACGCCGTCGCATTGAGCAGGTTCTTGTCGTTCATCTGGCGCGAGAATTGCACCGAACCGACCCAGTTATGCGTGATGACCTCGTAGTCGGGCAACTGATCGCCGAAGGTCAAATTCGCGCTGACCGGACCGGTGATGAACCACCATCCATAATTGTCGGCGCCGAGGACGCGCAAATAGGTCTGTGAGTTGAAATTCTTCTGGTATTGCAGCTTGAACAGGCCCATGCCGTTTTGGGACCCTTCGCGTTCACTCAACGGGATCGGCGCGAGCGCCATGCGGTCGGTGCCGGTGTTGGGGAACAGCTGGGTCGTCAACTGATTTGGATCCGGGGCTTGATAGATCGAGCCGTTATAGAACGGGATGTCGAGGTACAGCATCGGACTCGAGCCGTACGCCGCGATCAGCGCGCTTGGCACGTTGAGGCCGAGATCGTTCTGCGAGCTATAGAAATTCTGGGTCAGGTTGCTGTAGACGTACAGCGCCTGGACGTCATCCCGCCCGGTATCATGGGCATGCTGGATGCCGTAGTGGATGTTGATGACTGATTCGACATCGGTATTCGTCGCTTGGGCATAGGTCTGACCGGGCGCGAAGATCGCGGTGCCCGAACCGTCGTACACGGTGCCGTTATTGGACGGAATGACGAGCGGGAAGAAGAACAGCGGGTTGCCTGCGCCGTTATTCTGGTCACCGTAGCGGAAGGCCTGAGCCGAATTCGCAAAGCCGATGTAGTAGGTCCATTGCCTGTCGGCTGTTGCGCCACCGTACTCTGCCATGAACTTGTTGTAGAGTGCAGGAGAGCCGATTCCTAACGTCAGCTCGCCGAACGCTGGGTACGTTCCCTGCCGGACCACTTGATTGACGTACCCGGCGATGCCCGACGCCTCTGCCGACGCCGGCGTGCCGCCGGTGTAGACCTGCAACTCCGCCTGGCCGAGATTGGAGAGCGTTTGCAACGTGCCGGAATCCGACACGCGCATCGTCGGCACGCCGTCCATCTCATACGCGGTCTGGTCGATGTCGCCGCCGCGGATGATGACGCTTTGATACCAGCCCTGCTGTCCTTGCTGGTAGACGACGCCGGGCGACGTCGCGATCGCGCCGTACGATTGGTTGAGACTGCCAGCGCCCGCGACAGCCTGCACCGCTTTTTGGGTCACCGCGTTGACCGAGAATACGTTGCTGGTCGTTCCGGGCCGCACGAGCGACTGGTTCGCCGTCGTGGTCACGGTGCCGAGCGTCTTGACGGCCTCGGGCATCACCAGGGTGACGTTGCGAGTCTGGTCCGCGATCACAGTGACGCCCGGAACGCTGATCGTCGTGAAACCAGTCTTGGTAGCCGTGAGCGTGTACGTGTCGGGTGCCAGCGAGATGAAGGCGAAGTGCCCGCTTGCCTCACTTTTTGTCGTCGCCGTCTGCGAAGGTGCAGCGGCCGTGATCGTCGCGTCGGCGACCGGCGCGCTGTTGGATTGATCGATCGCCCTGCCTTGGATACCTCCGGTGGTGCCGGCGAGCGCTCGGGCCCCGAGCGAAAACACACAAACGGCCGCCGTCAAAGCAACCGTGATCCGGAGAAACGACATGCGACAAACTCCTAACGTGAGCCCGTCCTCAACGGAGGTCGGTCCGGCGCCTTTAATGGTTAAGAGTGTACTAAGAAATAAAGCCCCCGACTATGTCTGAATGCCACAATTTTCCTTCTCATCTTTATCGAGGAAGTCCAAAACTCTGACGGCGAGTTGCAGTTTGAAGCGGACGTCCGGATCCTCGAGGTCGAGATGAGTTGCCTCGACCGCGCGCGCGAGCCGGTAGCGCAAGGTGTTGGGGTGGATGTCAAGCGCTTGCGCGGTCTCCTTAGAATTGAAGCCGGACGCCGCAAGGGTGATAAGCGCCCTGGTCAGCGCCGGACCGCCGCGCTGGGATTTGAGCGGGCCGAAGAGGTCCTCGATGAATGCAGAGCGCGCCGCTGAATCGCCCATTAGCACGCGCGGCACAAGCGCTTCCTCGAATGTGCGAACCCGCGAGCCGCTCTGATAATTCAGCAAGGACAGCGCCTCTCGGTAGCTTCGACGCACGCCTTGCGTTCCGGCGTATGCCCGCCCGACCACGATGACGACGCCGTCGTCGCTTAAATCGCCGATGAGGTCGAGTGGTTCGCCGCGTTCCGGTAGCAAGAAAGCGACACGATTGAGTTGCGCCGTCAATTGCGGGTTGACCCCATTCGCTGCCAGTCTTGCGCGCAGTTGCTCGGCGACGCGTTCGCGCCGAAGGAACGCTTCGCGGCTGAGCGGGAGCGGCTCGGGGATCACGGCAACGCCGACACGGTGTTTGCCGTGCGGATCGAACCCTAACAGGCGCGCGCGCTCGACGGCTTGCGCATCATCCTCTCCACCCTCGAGCAGCGAGAGAAACGACGCGTATCCCAAGCGCGCTTCGGTGCTCGCAAGCTCGCGTTGATGTGCGATGTGCACCGCAGCGACCAAGGCCGCCTGTTCCGCAGCGCGGTTGTCGAGCTCTGATAGACTCGACTCGCCCTCGATGATCCACACCAGACCGACGAGTTCCGAGCCGATGCGGATCGGACAGACGACCCGCGGACTCGATAACCCGATCTCGGGGATCGCGTCGATGCGCAGCGGTCCGGTGCTTGCCCGGATCTGGCTCATCAAGCCGCGACCTTCCATCTCCTCCATCATCGCCAGCGGACTGCGCGACTGCGCGAGCGTCTCGCGCCGTACTTCGTCGTCTGCGGCGCCGGAGGCATAATATGCGAGCAGCTTGCCGTTCGGGTCTTCAAAAGTGATCGAGCGCCAGATCAGCACGCCCAGCGTGCGCGCGAGCTCCTGAAGATTCGAGCCGCGCGCCGCCGCAAGCGTCAGCTCGCGGTGGATCTCTTCGGCGCGCTCGATGACCTGATATTGCTCGGCGAGGATCGCGCGATGAAGCTCCTCCGTGATCTCGGCGAACGGCACCTCGAATGGAATTTCGAGCAAGGGCAGCGCGAGGCGATCGGCCTCGTCGCGGGCGACGTCGGAGAAGCGCTGCAGGTAGCGCGGTACCGCAAGCGCCATGCCGGCAAGACCCGCGTTAGCAAGCGACGCGATTTGGGTGCGCTCAGCGCGCTCATCTTTCGGCCAGGAGAAGCCAGTCGTCAGGAGCAGCTGCCCTGGGCGCACCCAAGGCGCTGGGTCCGGCATGTCGATGACGTGCGCCCAGCGCACGTCGCGTTCGAGCCCCTCGCCGCCCGCGACCAGCGTCGCGGTCCGCAACGAGTCCAGGCCGAGCGCCTGACGAACGTTCATGAGGGAACTTCCGATGTGTTCGCGCTACGAAGTAATGCCATTATTTTGTGGTCCGAGCACGTGGCTTTCGGCGACCCCTCCCTGATACACTGTAGTTGAACCTCAAATCAGCGTAAATCGCGGGACAAGAAAGGACCTCCGTACGGTGGCCATCGCAACGTCGCGGACCGCAACGCTCCTCGAGGCGCGCGCCAACGAGGTCACGCGCGGCGTGGGCAACGCTCACCCGCTTTTCGTCGAGCGCGGCGACGGCGTCCACGTCTGGGACGTCGACGGCAAGCAATACATCGACTTCGTCGGCGGGATCGGTGTGCTCAACGTCGGTCACTCGAACCCACGCGTCGCTGAAGCCGTGCGTGCTCAGCTCGAGCGCTTCAGCCACGTGTGCTTCCAAGTGGCGATGTACGATTCGTATGTCGAGTTGGCGCAGCGGCTCAATCGTCTCGCGCCGGGGCCGACGCGCAAAAAGACGCTGCTGCTGAACACCGGCGCTGAAGCGACCGAGAACGCAGTGAAGATCGCGCGCGAGTACACAGGCCGTCCGGCGGTGATCGCGTTCGCGCACGGCTACCACGGGCGCACTCTGCTCGCCCTTTCAATGACCGGCAAGAACGAACCGTACAAGCAGCACTTCGGCCCGTTTTGCAGCGAGATCTATCACACGCCGTTCCCCTACGAATACGAGGGCTGGACGACTGAGCGAAGCCTGCGCGCGCTGCAAGATGTTTTTGAATCGCAAGTCGCACCTGACCGGGTCGCAGCGATCATCATCGAGCCAATCCTCGGTGAGGGCGGTTTCGTGCCGGCGCCGCTCGAGTTCTTGCGCGCATTGCGCGAGATCGCGACCCGTCATGGGATCGTGTTGATATGCGACGAGATCCAGACCGGATTCGGGCGGACTGGGGCGATGTTCGATATTGAACATGCGGGCATTGAAGCGGATCTCTTGTGCATCGCGAAGAGCATCGCGGCCGGCCTCCCGTTAGCGGCGGTCGTCGGCAAAGCGGAGATCATGGACGCGCCCGCGCCCGGCGGACTCGGCGGGACCTATGCCGGCAACCCGCTCGCCTGCGCCGCCGCGCTCGCGGTGCTCGATATTTTCGAAGATGAACGTTTGGTGCAGCGCGCCGGCCTCATCGGAAAGCGGATCGAAGCGGCGATGCGCGCGCTCCAACGCCGATATCCTTCGCGGATCGGCGACGTCCGCGGACGCGGCGCGATGTTCGCGATGGAGTTCATCGACTCAGCAGACGTCGAGCCAGTCTCGAAACAAATCATCGCGCAGGCTCGCGAGCGTGGATTGCTGCTCATGTCGGCCGGCACGAGGGCGTCCGTGATCCGCGTGCTCGTGCCGCTTATCGTCAGCGACGACGATCTCGACGAAGGACTCAAGCGTCTAGCGTCGGCCTGCGAGACGGTGCTCGCATGAACCAGAACGCCGCGCAAGCGAACGCCTACGCGAAAAAAGTCCTCGCGCTGATCGAGAAAGCGGAGATCACGCCGGAGGACGCCGCGTGGATCACCCGCGAGACCGTGGAGAACTTCCGCGAACATGTCAACCCTGGCTTCCTCGAGTATCGTAAGGCGACGTCCGTCGAGCACGCGGCCGCCGCCGTGGAGTGGTCGGATGCGGGGTTGAACGCATATCGCGACGTCAACGGGCGCGAGTTCATCGACTGTCTCGGCGGATTCGGCATCTTCAACGTCGGCCACCGCAACCCGCGCGTCGTAAAGGCGGTCGCCGCACAGCTGCGCCGCCAACCGCTGCACAGTCAGGATCTACTCGACCCATTGCGCGCGATGCTCGCGAAGACGCTCGCGCTGCTTACGCCAGGCGACCTTGAATACGTGTTCTTCTGTAACAGCGGTACGGAAGCGATCGAAGCGGCGCTCAAGCTCGCACGCGCATATGACTCCGGCAAGCAGACGATCATTGGCGCGACGCGCGGCTTTCATGGCAAGAGTTACGGCGCGCTGTCGGCGAGCGCGAAGGGCGAGTTCCGGCGGCCCTTTGGCGCGATGCTGCCCAATATCGAGCACGTGCCGTTCAACGACCTGATCGAACTGCGCCGGCGCTTGCATACGCTCAAGATGGTGGGCGAAGAGGTCGGCGCCGTGATTCTCGAGCCGATCCAGGGCGAAGGCGGCGTCAACATCCCCGAAGACGACTATCTACCCGGCGTACGAGCGTTGTGCGATGAGTACGGCGCGCTGCTGATCCTCGACGAAGTCCAGACCGGCATGGGCCGCACGGGCACGATGTTCTGCTGCGAACAGTACGGCATCGCACCCGACATCATGTGCCTGGCCAAGGCGTTCGGCGGCGGCGTCATCCCGGCAGGTGCGGTCATCGGCACGAAGGCCGTTTTTTCGCGGTTGTTCAACAACCCGTTCCTCCACACGACCACGTTCGGCGGCAACCCGTTGGCGTGCGCGGCTGCGCTGGCGACCATCAACGTGCTGATCGACGAGAACTTGCCCGAACGCGCGGCTCGCATGGGTGCGCGCATGGTGGCCGGCATGAAGCACGGCGCGGAGGGGCACGAAGATATCGTGCTCGACGTGCGCGGTCGCGGTCTGATGATGGCGATCGAATTCGCGAGCAACGAACTGGGCTTCGCGTTCGGCAAGGAGATGCTCTCACGGGGCATTCTCGTCGCGGGCACGCTTGTCAATGCGCTGGTCGTGCGCGTCGAGCCACCCTTGACGATCAGCGAAAAAGAAGCGGATCTTGTGTGCAGCGCGATGGCTGAATCGCTCGATGCCTTGGAGCGCTCGCTGCCGAAGAAGAGACATGCGGAGTTAGAGCGCCGGGCACTGTAAACCCGGCGACGATGGAGGTCCCGAATCAAAATGCTGGCGGTGTCTGAAAATCTGCTCAAGAATCTCAAGACGAAAAACGGCGTCTGTTTGATGTACATCGACGGCGCGTGGGTGCCCGCGTCGGACGGAGGCGTGCGCGAGCTGATCAATCCGAGCAACGGCGAGGTCGTCGCGCGCGTCGCCGAAGGCACGAAACAGGACGCGCAGAGTGCGATCGCGGCTGCGCGGCGCGCCTTTGATGACGGTCCGTGGCGCGACACGCCCGCGCAAGACCGTGCAAAGCTGCTTTTCAAGCTGGCCGATAAGATTGAAGAGAACGCGGCTGAACTCGCGCGCCTCGAGACGCTCAACAACGGGAAGCCCGTACGCGAAACCGAGTACGACGTCGCCGATGCCGCGAATTGCTTCCGTTACTACGCGGGCTTGGCGACCAAGCCGCACGGGGAGACGTTCGAAGTGCCGGCGCCGTCAGCGACGATGGTCGTGCGCGAGCCGATCGGCGTTTGCGGCCAGATCATCCCGTGGAATTACCCGTTGCTCATGGCCGCGTGGAAGCTCGCGCCCGCACTGGCGGCCGGCAATACGTGCGTGTTAAAACCGTCCGAGCTGACACCGCTCACTGTCTTGCGTTTGGCGGACTTTGTCGACGGACTCGAATTCCCGAAGGGCGTCGTCAACATCGTCGTGGGCGCAGGACCGATCGTCGGCGCAGCCATAGCGGAAAGTTCCGACGTCGACAAAGTCGCGTTCACGGGCGGCACGAAGACCGGCCGCTCAATCATGCAAGCAGCGACCGGCAACCTCAAAAAGATCTCGCTCGAATTAGGCGGCAAGTCGCCCAACATCGTGTTTGCCGACGCTGATTTTGATACAGCGGTCGACTACGCGCTCTTCGGGATCTTCGCCAACGCCGGCCAAGTGTGCTCGGCGGGCTCGCGGCTGCTGCTTGAAGATTCTATTCACGACAAGTTCGTCAAGAGGCTGGTGGAGCGCGCGCGCCAGATCACGGTCGGTGATGGGTTCGACGAGACAACCGAAATGGGTCCACTTATCAGCAAGGCCCATTCGCAAAAGGTCGAGGACTATATCAAGACAGGTATCGCTGAGGGAGCGAAGCTCGAGACGGGAGGCGGCAGGCCTACCGGCGAGCTCGGTGCGCGCGGCAACTTCATCGAGCCCACGATCTTCAGCAACACAAAGCCCGACATGCGCATCGTACAAGAAGAGATCTTCGGCCCGGTTCTCGTCGTCCAGCGTTTCAAGGATGAAGCCGAAGCGGTGAAGCTCGCCAACGACACCGTGTACGGTTTAGCCGGCGCTGTCTTCACGAACGACATCGCCAAGGCGCATCGCGTGATCAAGAAGCTGCGCGCGGGCATCACCTGGATCAACACCTATCATCCGACGTATAACGAAGCGCCTTGGGGCGGCTACAAGCAGTCCGGCATCGGTCGAGAGCTCGGCACGCATGGGTACGATCAGTACACGGAGGTCAAGCAGATCAACGTGAACCTCGCGGTCGAACCCAGCGGCTGGTTCAAGGATCAAACATCCGGCCCAAGCTCCGATAAATGAACTCGCAGTCTGGCGTCGCTGCCGCGCCGGGCATCAAGCATTGGCCGCTGCCGATCGCCGGCGAGCGGCGCGCGACGGCCACAGCCGAGCCCGTGACAAACCCGTACGATGGTGCGATCGTCGCGACGATCGGCGTTGCTAGCGACAAGGATCTCGACGACGCGATCACAGCGGCACAGCGCGCGTATGTGGGTTTTCGTGCGTGGCCGCGCTACAAGCGCAAAGAGCTGCTGCTCGGCATCGCCACCCGCTTGCGCGAGCGGCGCGATGCGTTCATCGAGCTCATGATCGCCGAGAGCGGGAAACCGCGGACGTACAGCGGCATCGAAGTCGATCGCGCCGTCACAACCTTTACGCTGGCGGCCGAAGAATCGACGCGCACGGGCGGCGAAGTTCTCCCGCTGGACCTGTCGGCCGCAACTGTCGGATACACCTCGATCGTCCAACGATTTCCGATCGGCGTCATCGGCGCGATCTCGCCGTTCAATTTCCCGCTCAACTTGGTTGCGCACAAACTGGCGCCGGCCTTCGCCGTCGGCAACACGGTAGTGCTCAAACCGCCGCCGCAAGCGCCGTTGTCCGCGTTGATGCTGGCGGACGTCTGTTACGACGCAGGTCTGCCACCGGACGCGCTCTCCGTCGTCCACGCACCCATTCCGGTCGCCGAGCGGCTGGCGACTGACGAGCGCATCGCGATGCTGTCGTTCACCGGCTCGGCGAAGGTCGGATGGCATCTGAAAAGCATCGCGGGCAAGAAACGCGTCGTCCTCGAGTTGGGCGGCAACGCCGCGGCGGTCGTCGCGGCCGATGCCGATCTGCCGTGGGCAGCCAAGCGCTGCGCGATCGGCTCGTTCGCGCAATCGGGCCAGGTCTGCATCAAGGTGCAGCGCATCTTCGTGGAGCGTCCGGTTTACGAGCGCTTCGCGCAGCTGTATCGCGACGAGACCAAGGCGCTGGGCATCGGCGATCCAGCCCAAGCCTCGACGATCGTCGGTCCACTCATCGACACCGCAAGCGCGGATCGCGTCGAGTCGTGGATCGGAGAAGCGGTTGGCGCCGGCGCCAAAGTGGTCAGCGGCGGGACGCGCCTCGGCAACGTCATCGAGCCGACGATTCTCACAGGCACGACGCCGGCGATGAAGGTCGAGAGCGAAGAGGTGTTCGGACCGGTCGCGACCCTTACCGCCGTTGACTCGATCGACGAAGCATTCGCGCACGTCAATGCGACGAGGTACGGCCTTCAGGCCGGCGTCTTCACGTTTGATGTGCGCACGATCGCCAAAGCTTTCGAGGACCTCCAAGTCGGCGGTGTCATCGCGAACGACTACCCGACGTTGCGCGTGGATAACTTCGCCTATGGCGGCGTCAAGGATAGCGGCTTCGGCCGCGAGGGCGTTCGTTACGCGATGGATGAGATGACCGAGTTGAAAACGCTGGTGGTCAAATACCGCTAACTGGTCCCTTCGCGATCGATTGCGGCTCGAGTAAAAGGACCGCGCAAGACAACGTCGCAACCCGACATCTATGAGTGTCCGCGAGCGCGTTTTTAAAACGCTCTCCAATCTCATGGCGGTGCAGCCGCTTGCTCGCGTCCGGCCCGAAGAGGAAGGCCGTCCGACGTTGCGTCGCGTGCTCGGCGTGCCGGCACTCATCGGCATCGGCCTAGGCACGATGCTCGGCGGCATCTTCACGACAATGGGTCCTGGCGCGCAAGCAGCAGGACCAGGAGTGATCCTCGCGTTTGTGCTGTCAGGGGCGGCGTGCGTCTTCGTCGCGCTGTGCTACGCTGAATTCGCATCGATGGTGCCGGTCGCGGGCAGTGCCTATACCTACGCCTATGCGACGCTCGGCGAGTTCGTCGCCTGGATCATCGGCTGGGATCTGATCCTCGAGTATGGCATCTCGGCAGCGCCCGTCGCTTCGTCGTTCTCCGGCTACGTGCAAGAGGGCTTGCAAAGCATCAACATCACGCTGCCGGAGTGGCTGCAAAGCGCCCAGCTCGCGACCTCGTGGTCACCTGCGTCGCTTGGATCGTGGCATTTCAACACGCTCCATATAGATTTAGCTGCGTCGCATTACGACCTGATCGCCGCAGTGGTGGTCTTGTTCATCAGCGCGCTGCTTGCGATCGGCATCCAAGAATCGGCCACTACCAATGCGGTCTTCGTGTGGATCCAAGTCGCCGCGTTCGTGATTTTCTTTATCGCCTGTTTTGGCGCGCTGCATCCCGCCAATTTCTCGCCCTTCGTGCCCAACGGCTTTCACGCGGTGGTGCGCAGCGCCGCACTCGTCTTCTTTGCGTACATCGGCTTCGACACGGTGACAGTCGCCGCTGAGGAATCGCGTAATCCGCAGCGCGACGTTCCGATCGGCGTCATCGGCTCGCTCATCATCGGTGGCATCCTTTACATCCTAATCTCGGTGTTTACCGTCGGCGTGGTCCCCTGGCAGCACGTCGACGTCAACTCCGCTATGGGCCAAGCGGTGCGCCTCGCCGGAAATAATCATTTCTTCGTCGCTGCGATCACCGCCGGCGCAATCGCCGGCACGACCAGCGTGATGGTCACCTCGCTGCTCGGCCAGACGCGCATCTTCTATGTGATGGCGCGGGACCGCATGCTGCCGCCGGTGTTCGCCGCCGTGCACCCGCGCTTTCGGACGCCGGCGCGCATGACGATGATCACCGGCGTCATCGTGGCGTTCCTCGCGCTCATCGTGCCGCTCGAGAAGCTGTTGGAATTGGTGAACATCGGCACGTTGTCTGCGTTCGTGATCGTGAGCATCGGTGTGTTCGTGCTGCGATTCGTCGCGCCGCACGCGCATCGTCCGTTCAAGGCGCCGTTCGGCTTGGCGATGTCCGTGCTGGGTTGCCTCTCATGTCTGTGGATGATGATCGCCTTGCCGGCAGCGACCTGGATCCGTTTCGTGGTTTGGTTCGTCGTAGGAGTGATCGTGTACGCCGTGTATGGCTATCGCAACAGCTTCCTACGCGGTCAGGTCGATTCTGGCGCGACCGCCCGCGATCCCGACTCTGCCGGCTGATCAACTAGCCAGGGAGCAACACGCTTCAGTTGCACGAACGTCGTAAATGCGCAGACGTTGGCGACCGCGTGGGCGATGATCGGGAGCGCGACGCCGTCGCCGTTGATGCGCAAGAGCGCAAACGCAACACCTGCGATTGCGAACAGGGCGGCGCCGGCACGGTCGCGATGAGATATCACGAAGAGCAATGACGTTGCGACAACTGCGCTGATTATCCCCCAGCGCGCGAACACGTCGAACAAGAAGCCGCGAAAGACATATTCCTCAAGTACGGGCGCGACAACGGTCATCACGACAAACGTGCGCAGCGGTGCCGTCGTCGCGTGCCGTGCGAGTATAATGAATGTCGAAGAGCGGCGGCTAAAACGGGGGAAACCAAGCGTGAGCGCCAGCGTCAACGCGTAAAGTGCGATTCCGACCAGCGCCGCCCGCAGAGCCGACATCGCGGTAAGTGCCGGCAAGCCGAGCGCGCTGGGCACGAGAAACGGAAGCGCAAATGACCACGCGGTCAGCGCCGTGTGCGTTATGGGCCCCCACGTAGGTTTGCCGCGGTATGGCCTGGCCACGGCCACCAGCGCAACCGTGACGGCGCTCGTGATCGCGAGCGCTGCGAGTTGCGTCGTCAAAGTCCTACTTGATCTTCGACTCTCCGCCGGTGGACTGTGCGATTCGTCCGAGGGCGTTGAGGACGATGATCGCGAGAATCGTCACGATGATCGCGTAGATGAACTCGCTCGCGATGCCTTTGCCTGCCGGCAGATACAATTTGATGAGATCGCTGATCGCGGAATTCCATGCGAGCGCGGCGATCACGCCGAATGCAGCGCTCGCCAATGCGATCATCGTCACGATGTACGAGCTACGAACGCCAACCATGGGTGTCACTTGCGAACCTCCTTCGACTTACGGCGCGGTGAGGGCCGGCGGCGCGCCACGGCGAGCAGTGCGTTTGCCGTGGTACCGTCATGAGGGCAGATCGCGATGCCGATCGCCGGCTCGCTTGCCGCAGCGTGAACCGCGTCGACCTTGCGCCGGCTTTCTTTGCGCATACCCATCGACAAGCGCGCTACCACACGTTGCGCTCGGACTGCGTCCGCACCCGGGAGAATCGCGACGCAGCCGCGTTCAGTCGCAATGACTCGATCCTCTGAGCGAAGCAGCTCGGCGAGCGTTGCGGTTGTGACAGCCGCAGTCTCGCCCGGAATCGTCAGCGATAGCACCGCGAACCCGATGCCGCTTGCTCGATACCATGCCAGCTCGTCGTCGAGCAATGCCGCGACATCTGCTGCAGGAGCGCGCGTAGGTATGGCGACCGCGCGTAGCCGTCTGGTCGCGTCGAACTTCATTGCTTTACCCGGAATCTGCGATGAAGCTGCGAACCCGAGAGGATCGGCAGAGGGCCAAGATTTCGGCAACGCTCCTGCGATGAAGTCACGCCGCGGGAAGACGATGACGTTCGGCGGCAATGACGGCGGCAGCAACGATGTGTCGTCGGTCGCAATCGCAACACGCGTGTCGTCGAACAGTGCGAGAACCGCGTCCGCCACGCTGCGTTCGCCTGATTGCAGCGGGATCACGCACGCCGGAAACCCATAACTACCGTCGGCGGCAGCACGCAGCGTCGCATACCGCGACGAGTAGATGACGCGGTGCCCGGCCGCGGCAAGCGTCCGCCCCGCAGCACTGCATTGTGCGCAGGGCCGGCTTCCGTCGCAGGCCAAGCACGTCACGTTGACATTGAACACTGGTGAGGGTGGCGCACTCATCATGTCGCGGGGGCCCTCACTTCACCGAGCGGCAGCGGCCTGCCTCGCCGCACTCTCCCTCATGTCGACCTTGCCGCCAGGTGCTGCGCGCGCCGCGGGCGACGAACCCCAAGATCAAACGCAGCGCTTCGCCGACGCCCTCGTCAGCTACGATTTTGGGTGGGGCAACGGGCAGGCGTGGCAGCTCGCGGCGTTCGACCCACGTTGGCACGCAAACGCGTACTCCCAATATGGCCTCATCGCCGAGCGCTACGTCCTGCACGATTCCACCGGCTTCGCGATCGATCAGCGCATCGGTGTGAGCGCGGTCTTCGGCGACGTCGACACCGTCCAACTGCGCGTGCGCGCGCTGGACTCGCAATACCAAGGATATCCGGCGCGTTTTAATGGCGCGCTCGACGTCATCGGATCGGTTCGTCATTTCCGATACGAAGCGGGCTTTTCGCAGACGGGCATCGAGGCTGCGCCGTCTGCGCAGGTCGACCTCATCACAACGAGGGCGATCGGCGAGCTACTGGACAATCTGACCGGCCAACTGGGTTGGGCGTCGAAATCGACCTCGGCGTACGTACGCGGCAGGTACACTACTTTTTCAGACGGCAACCGCTATTCGCTGGTCGGCTTCGGCGCGATGCAAGACCTTGGGATCACCGGCGTCGATGTTCAAGTCGGAGGATTCGTCAACCAGTCAGGTTACGAGTTCACGTACCCGCTGGCGCTTGTGGGCTACTATTCCTATCCGCATGAAACTGAGCTTGCGATTCAAGGGCTTGTGCGTTTTCCGCTCGGCAGGCATTTCGAGGCCGCTGCGACCGGTAACGCCGGAACCGCGCAAACTGTGTACTTCTCGAGTCACCAGATCCAAAGCAGGCAACAGTTCGTGCCCGAGCTACGGTACACGAACCGCAGTTTCTCGGTCGCGGCTTCCGGGAGCTTTGCTCAATACCTCGGAGCCACGCGACTGCCGAGCTTCCAGGGCAACCGCGTCAGCCTGGCCCTCGAGGCGAGGCTCTGAAACAACGGCGGCGGCAGCCGGCTATAATAAAAGGAAGAAAGAAGAAAGGATTCCGCTATGACCGTTGCCCCTGAAGCCACTACCCTGATCAATGACTACGTCGACCGTGTCCGCGCCGCGCTTCCGCTCGCGCCGAGCACACGCTTAGCGGTCGCCGACCGCCTCTATCACGACATACTCGATGCCGTCTACGCCAAAGCGCACACCGCCGGCGCTAGCGTCGTCGACGCCGACACGGTGCGTGCGCACCTCGCGACGCTGGGCACGCCCGAGGCGTGCGCGAATTCGCTTGCGACTGCGTATCGCGGCGGCAACTGGCAATGGCCTGGCGACTACTTCGCCGAGCAATGGCGTAACGGCGGCTTCGGTGAGCGCGCCGAAGAGTTTGCGCGCGTCGCCGCTGAGAAAGGCGAGCGGGTTGCAAGCGTCACGATGGATTCGGTAGCGAGCGCGCTCGATATTGCCGCGCGAAAACTGCGAGAGGCCGCGGAGCGTCTCAAAACCAGGCAATAGCCGAGCCGAACACAAACCCCAGGAGCCATGCGCATGAGCGCCATGCGGCGCGTGGCTCTTTTTGTTGTCTTGGTCGGCGCGCTGGCGTCGCTCGTCGCCGCGGCGGTTCGTTTCCATTACGAGCGCGCCAGCTATCGCGTCGAGCTGTCGATGGATCAGCAGGATCTCGCTGACTTCACAAGCGCCTACGGCTACGACATGGATGGACTCCTGCGGCTGATGAAAGCGGCGGGTCTCACGTCGCTTGCCGTCTACGAGGAGTTGGGCAACCGTATCAACCTCGGCAATGACGCGTTCGAGGAAACCGGCCAGCAGATCATCGATGCGGCACGCACGTCGCCCCTGATCGACCCGCTCCTCGCCAAACTTGTGCAGTCTAACGCGATCGAATCAGGCGCCGTCTATATCCTCGTATTCGACCGCTCGACCCTCGAGCGCTACTTGCTCATCTTGCGCAACCAGCTCGAACCGCGCAACGTCGTGCTGTTGCGAGATTTACCCCGCGGCAAGACACGCGATTACACGTCGCCCGCGGTGCTCGAGGTGCGCACGCAGATCGATTACTTCAATAATCTTGGTCTTGGCATACCGCAGGAGAGCATCGATCAGGCGCACCGGCTCGGTCTGCTCGTTGATCCACGCGTGCAGAACAACGAACGCCTCGACGAGGATCACATCGACGTCGTATTCCGTCAGATGCTCGCCGGCGACTCGATCGGAACGGTGATCTTCTTCGGACTGCGCAATGAGGTGCTCGGCTACCCGTTCAATCTCGACGGCACTGCGGACGCGTTCCGGCGCTACCAAGACCAATACCAACCGGTCTTTGGCAACGTCGAAGCGTACGATCCGACCCAGTTCCAAAAAGGCGGCGATACGCTCGGGCGCAAGATCCCGGGTCTCACGGCTCGCGTCCTCGCGATCTCGCGGCTCGAGCTCGACAAGCTCGACCTTGACACCGTCGTCGCACGTTACATCCTCGGCGTGCGCGAGCGCAACATCCGCGTCGTCTACTTGCGACCGTTTCCCCATCTCGCACAAGTGCGACAGGCAGACGGCTCGTACAAGACGATGACAGCGCAAGAGACGAACCTCGAGATGCTGCATCGCTTGCGCAATGCACTCGTCAATAACGGCTTCGAGCTCGGACGCCCAACCACGTTTCCCGACTTTGGCGGACTCTGGCTCGACCTGCTGTATAGTCTTGCCGCGCTCGGCGTGACAGCCGCCTTCTTGATCCTGCTCGATATCTATGGCTGGTCGGGGCCGTGGTTCGACTGGGCCGCGTACATCGTCACCCTGATCGCGTTTTGGGGTTTGCACTTCATCGGCCACGACGATATCACGCGGCGCGTGTGGGCGCTCGGCGGAGCGCTCACGTTTTCGGTGCTTGCTGGCACCACGACGGCGCGCTATTTCAACGATAAGGTGGAGTCGTGGTTCGGCGTTCCACTGGCGCGAGAGTCAACGGGGACGGCAGGCTCCGATGCGCTTGCCGGACTACGCTGCCTGCTCGTCGCCGTTGGCGTTGCGCTGATCGGGGCGCTCTTCGTCGTCGGATTGCTCGCGCAGGCAAGCTTCATGCTCGAAGTGCAGCAATTCTTCGGCGTCAAAGCGCTACTAGTGGTGCCTCCGATCTTGTTACTGCTGCTGTACGCCTTCAGTCCGCTCTTCGGCAACCCGGCGAGCGTGCGTGACGCCGGCGCAGCCCCCGTGCGCGTGTGGCAGTTGCTCGCGGTTTTCGTACTCGCGGCCGCGGCGGTGCTGTTGCTCATGCGCTCGGGCAATCTTCCCGATGTCGGCGTGTCAGAGTCGGAGCTACATCTACGCACGTTCCTCACATGGCTGCTCGGCGCGCGTCCGCGCTTCAAAGAATTCCTCATCGGCTTCCCGGCGCTCATACTGCTTCCAGCGCTTACGCCGGCGCACAGGCGCGCCGTCGGCTGGATCATCGTGATCGCCGCCGGGCTGGGCGTGTCCGACGTGCTCGACACGTTCTCGCACATCCACACCCCGCTGCTCATCAGCGTGTTGCGGTTGTTCAACGGAATCGTGGCGGGCGCGATCGTCGGATTTATCGCACAGTGGATCTACCGGCGTCTACGTCCCATGCTTGCCGCCTCTGGTCGCTGACCGGTCCGCTTGATGAGCGAACGGTCTGCGCGGCTGCTGCTTTCCGGTTATTACGGCTTCGGCAACTTCGGTGACGAAGCGATACTGGATGTCTTTGTCGCGAATTGGCGCAGGCTCAGGCCGGCCGACACGATCTGCGTGTTGTCGCAGTCGCCTGAGGCGACGCGAAAAACGTACGGCGTCGAAGCCGTCGAACGCATGTCGTGGCGCGTCGTCTCAGAGGCTGTCCGCAGCGCCGACGTCGTCGTCAGCGGCGGCGGCGGTTTGCTGCAGAGCGCGACCAGCCTGCGCAGTTTGCTTTATTACACCAGCATCATCCGCGAGGCAAAGCGCGCAGGGCGACGCGCCGCGATCTGGGCGCAGGGTGTCGGCCCGCTCAACTATTTCGGCCGCGAAGTCGTCAAGCGGGCATGCGCCACGGTCGATCTTGCATGCGTGCGCGATGAGACGAGCCAAGGCACTTTGCAAGCGCTCCTGCCGGCAGTCGAAGTTCGTCTGACAGCAGATCCCGTGTTCTTAGCGGACCCCAATCCTCCCGACGTCCGACGCCTGGACGACTTCTTCGTGCGCGAGGGAGTGCGCGACGACGTGCGTGACCTGGTCGCGGTCGTCGTCCGCAGGGGGGCGGCGCTTGACCAAATCAGCGACCGTCTCGCATCGCTCGTCGACCGGCTCTCCACGAAATATGGCGCGCACGTGATCTTCGTGCCGTTGCAGCCGCCGCACGACGCCGAAGCAGCCGCAAGCGTGATCCGCCGCTGCAAATCGGCCCCGGTCTTGCTCGGTGGAGGCTATGATCTCCCGATGATGACCGCGTTGGTTTCGCGTTGCAGCGCCGTCATCGGCATGCGCTTGCACGCGCTAATTCTCGCGGCGCGCCTGGGAGTGCCGTTTCTGGCCGTGCCATACGATCCGAAGATCGGTGCGCTCACGTCCAGCCTCTCATACCCGTTGCCGCCGTTGGCGCGCGACAGCTTGACGGACGACATGGCCGAGATGCTGTGGTCGCAGCGTGCGATGTTGCGCGACCACCTGCGCGCGCGGGTGCCGGCGCTACAAGCGCGAGCCACGGCGGCGTTCGATTGGCTGGTCGAGCTCGTAGCGCGCGAAGGCGCGCCGCCTCTCAAAAGATAAACGCATAGCATGGTCGTCCGTTCAAGCTGGCGCATCGGCAAGATCGCCGGCGTTGACATCGCAGTGCATCCGAGCTGGCTGATCATCTTTGCTCTGTTCGCCTATGCCGCGACGGTGTCGGTCAAAGCCATCGCCGCCGACTCCGATTTCAAGCTCTCGACGAGCAACGACATCGTGCTTGGCGTGATCGGCGCCCTCGTGCTGTTCGCGTGCGTGGTCATTCACGAGCTCTCGCACGCGGTGGTCGCGCGCCGGCTCGGCATCCCGATCGGCAACATCACGCTCTTCTTGTTCGGTGGTGTAGCCAGTATTTTGCGCGAGCCCGGCACGCCGGCTGACGAGATCAAAATGGCGGGAGCGGGTCCGCTGGCGAGCATCGCATTGGCTGTGCTGTTCGGCGGGATCGCCTGGCTGACCGCGGACGTCAGGGTCCAGTGGATCCCAACCCTGTGCCTATTTCTCGGTGTCGCGAACGCGGTGCTCGCCGTCTTCAACCTGCTGCCCGCGTTCCCGAGCGACGGCGGCCGGATTCTGCGCGCGATCATATGGTCGTTCGTCAAGAGCCAAGCGCGCGCGACGGGCATCGCGAGCGCAGTGAGTGCGGTTGTCGCCGCGCTGCTTGTCGTCGCCGGTGCGACCATGGCGTTCCACAGGATGTGGAATGGCATTTGGCTCGTATTCATCGCGCTGTTCCTGTTGCAGGCGGCGATCGCGAGCGGACGCCAGGCTCGCATTGGACTCGCGCTCGAGCGCATGCGTACGGGTGATTGCATGGCGCGCACGCTCATCCCGATTGCGGCCGATGCACCGCTCACCGCGTTCGTCGCTGCGATCAGCGACGACCGTCGGGCGGGGTATCCCGTCGTCGCCGACGGTGCGTTCGTCGGTTTGGTGAACCCACGCGACACTGGCGCGGTGCCGCCGATGCTCTGGCCGCAGACACCGGTAAGCGCCATCATGACGCAGGCGTCCCGACTGCCCGCGTTGCGCGCCGACCAGCCTGCAGCCGACGCGCTCGCAGCGCTCATCAAGAGCGGCGCGCGCAGCTTACCGGTGTTCGATGACGGCGAGCTCGCGGGCGTCGTATCCGAAGAGAGCATCTTCGCGGCGCTACGCGAGCGTTCGGCGACACCCGACCGCGCCGCCTCGGCAGCATGATCGATCCCGCTGGCGACAAGATGTTCCCGACGCCCGGGATGTTGCCCGATGCGCCGGCGCGCGAACGCGCCGTGCTTGAGTTCTGGCGCGAAGCGGATATTTTCAAGCGCTCGGTCGAGCAAACCAAGAGCGGCCAGCCTTACGTTGTCTTCGAAGGTCCGCCGACGGCTAATGGCCAGCCAGGCGTTCACCACGTGCTCGCACGCGCGTTCAAGGATCTGTATCCGCGCTTTTGGACGATGCGCGGCCGTTTTGTCGATCGCAAAGCGGGTTGGGATACGCACGGACTTCCGGTCGAGCATCAGGTCGAGCGCGAGATCGGCATCCTGGACAAGAGCAAATTGGAAGCCGAGATCGGCATCGCCGAATTCAATCGCCGCTGCCGCGAGAGCGTCCATCGTTACGTCGCCGATTGGAATCGGATGACCGAGCGCATGGCATACTGGACCGATCTCGAACATCCGTACTTCACGTTGCACACCACGTACATCGAAAGCGTGTGGTGGCTGCTCAAGTTCTTGTGGGATGCCGGCCTGATCTATCAAGATTACAAGTCGGTCCCATACGATCCGCGCATCGGTGCGACGCTTTCCGACGGCGAAGTCGCTCTCGGGTATCGCGAAACCGATGACCCATCGATCTTCGTGCGGTTCCGGCTCAAAGACGATCCGACGACGTCATTCTTGGCGTGGACGACGACGCCATGGACCCTGCCGGCGAACATGGCGCTCGCCGTGCACCCAGACGTTACCTATGCGTTCGTCGAGCGCGAGGGAGAGACTCTGATCGCCGCAGAGCCGCTCGTCGCGAAAGTGTTCGGCGACGAGCAGGTGACCGTAAAGCGGCGCATCACCGGCGCCGAGCTAGCGGGCACCCGGTATCAGCCGCTCTACGACTATTGCCAAAGCGAGAAAGACCGCCACTACGTCATCGCTGCGCCGTTTGTGACGACCGAAGACGGTACGGGCGTGGTGCACGTCGCGCCCGCGTATGGTCCGGACGATCTCGCGCTCGGCAAGGCGCGCGACCTACCCATCTTTTACAGCGTCGACTACACCGGCCACGTTGTGCCGGAGGTTACCGTCGCCGCCGGCGAGTTCTTCAAAGATGCGGATCCCCCGATCATCGCAGACCTCAAAAAGCGAGGCTTGATGTTCCGCTCGGGCACCATCCGCCACACGTATCCGTTTGGTTGGCGCACGGACGACCCGCTGCTGTACATCGCGAAGACCGCGTGGTTCATCCGCACGACGAAGTTCAAGGCGAGCCTGCTCGCCAACAACGACGCGATCAATTGGGTACCGGAGAACATCAAGCAAGGGCGTTTCGGCAACTGGCTCGAGAACAACGTCGATTGGGCGCTCTCGCGCGAGCGCTTCTGGGGAACGCCGCTGCCCCTGTGGACGGACGGGAGCGACTACATCTGCATCGGGTCCGTGGCTGAGCTGTCGGAGCGCGCGGGTCGCGATCTGTCCGGCTTAGACCTTCACCGGCCGGCGATCGACGATATTACGTTCGTCCACGAGGGGCGAGAATATCGACGCGTGCCCGAGGTCATCGACGCGTGGTTCGACTCGGGATCGATGCCGTATGCCCAGTGGCATTACCCGTTCGAGAACGAAGGGATCTTCAAGCGCAGCTTTCCAGCCGACTACATTTGCGAAGCGGTAGATCAGACGCGCGGCTGGTTCTACAGCCTGCACGCGATCGGCACGATGCTCAACGCGCTCGAGCCCGCGCGCTTCCCTGCGCCGACGTATCGCAACTGCGTCTGCCTCGGGCACGTCGTCGACGAGCGCGGCGAGAAGATGAGCAAGAGCAAAGGCAACGTGCTCGATCCGTGGGAGGTGTTCGACTCGCTCGGCGCAGACGCGCTGCGCTGGTATTTCTTCGTCGCAAGCCCGCCTGGCGTAGTCAAGCGCGCATCTGTCGATTTGGTCCGCGAGGGCACCGGCAAATTCTTGAACACGGTGTGGAGCACGGTGAACTTTTTCACCCTCTACGCAAACGACGATCGCATCGGCATTCCACCAGATGTTCCGCTGACTCAACGCGCGGATATGGACCGCTGGGCGGCGGCGCGGCTTGAGGATCTCACGCTTGACGTGACGCGTCGCCTCGAGTTGTACGACGCGCAAGGAGCGGCACGCGCGATCGAGACCTTCGTCGATGAATTGTCGAACTGGTACGTGCGGCTGTCGCGCGATCGCTTCTGGGCGTCCGGAGACACGCCCGACAAGCGCGCGGCATACCGAACGCTGTACGAGTGTCTGTGCAGTGTTGCCGTGCTGCTCGCGCCCTTCACGCCGATGCTGTCTGAATCGCTCTATCAGATGCTCGTGCGCGCGCTCGATCCGAAAGCCGCTGAAAGCGTGCACTTGACAGGGTGGCCTGCCGCCCGACAGGAGCGAAGCGACCGTGCGCTGGTCGAAGCGATGAGCGCGGCGCAAGAAGCGGTAGACTTGGGTCGCCAAGTGCGTGCTGCTACAAAGATGAAGAATCGCCAGCCGCTCGCGTTGGCGCTCGTGCGACCGCGCACGAGTGGAGACGCAGATGCACTCACTCGATTTCGACCGTTGATCCTCGACGAGCTCAACGTCAAAGATCTTCAGGTCGTCGGTATCGATGCCGAGTTCATCGAATACGCCTTGCGTCCGAACCTGCCGCGGTTGGGTCCGCGATTTGGCAAACGCCTCGGCGCGTTGCGCACAGCTCTCACATCCGCAGACGCGCGAGCGGTCGCTCGCGCGGTGGCGGCCGGCGAGAAGTTCAGTGTGCACGCGAACGGCGAGGTCTTCGAACTCGACCCCGACGACGTGCTAGTTGACAGCAAGTCGGCGTCGGGTTACGCGTCAGCTGAGGCAGACGGCATGCTGCTCGCGCTTGACACGCGTATCACGCCGGAGCTCGCAAAGGAAGGTCTGGCGCGCGAAGTCGTGCGCGAGATACAAGACGCGCGCAAGCGCGCGGCGCTGCACATCAGCGATCGCATCAGCGCAGTTGTAGAAGCGCCGCCTGACTACTCGGCGGCGATAGCGGCGTGGTCCGATTACATCAAAGAGCAAACGCTTGCCACGAAGATTGACGTCAAGCCCGGCGAC
>Ga0126371_10000124_pt1 | contig 55775 bp, 55 predicted proteins | sample PanSoiMetaPlot_4_FD_110145 | JGI IMG/M metagenome (GOLD analysis project Ga0126371, IMG submission 110145) | Tropical forest soil microbial communities from Panama - MetaG Plot_4 | ecosystem: Environmental > Terrestrial > Soil > Tropical forest > Bulk soil | place: Panama | collected 2016-02-17
ACTCAAATCTCTCAACGGTGAGATCGCCGCAGCTCTGCCGAAGGCTACTGACGCTGAGACGCGTACGCATCTCGAAGCCGATCAGGACAGCATCGCTACAGCCCTCAATCCCCGGTTCCCGTTTGCGCCGGAGACGCAGCCTCAACCGCGATTCGGACGCGGCGGCGTCGCGGAAAGCGCTGGCGTCGGCTACTACGGCAACGGTCCCTTTGGTGGTTCTGTGCTCGTTGAGCCGGATGGTTCGACCACGATCCGCGGAGCCGAAATCTTCGACGCTGATCCAGAGTCGCTTGGCTGCTGGCCCGACTATTCGATCAAGGTCCCGGTCAACGCCGTCAGCAGCGATCACCAAAACTAGGAGCACGCACAGCTCCAATGCCAAACACGCCCTGCGCAGGAAGCGCGCAGCACCAAGTCTGCTTGGCGCTGCACAATCAAGAATGCGCCCCGGTGCAAAAATCAGAATGGAATCTGTGTTCAGGAAGAGAGGGAGCAGCTTATCTTGATAACCGTTGAGAATACCTCGCCTCTCTTCCTTCTTAATTCTTCGTTGGTAAATAGCCAACCGTGCTGGCCAATGTTTGTAAGTGCACGGCTGGCCGCCAGAGACTATTCCCCAAGAAGCAATGCATCGGCTCGCAGTTAGTGTGGCAAAATACAGTTCTGACCCACCGTTGTAACCGTAGGTAGGGCGCATTTAATTTTGGAGGGGTGGGTGAGTGGTTGAAACCGGCGGTCTTGAAAACCGTTAGGCCTCAAAAGGGTCTCGTGGGTTCGAATCCCACCCCCTCCGCCATTTTATCGCTTTTGGAATGAATCAATTCGGACGCTCGCTTTCTTCGCGTGTGTCCTGCGTGTGGTTCGTCTGCATTTGCAGAAAATGATCGTTGCACCAAGATGCAGCAACATCGCGTTCTAGCTGCTCCTGTCTCGCATGAACCCACGGCGCGTAATGTCGCTCCGAGATCCTCACCGATTGATGCCCTAAGAGCACGCTGACACGTTCCAGCGGGACGCCGGAAAGCAAAAGTTCTACCGCAAAAGTGTCGCGGAACCTGTGCGCGTGAATATGAATTCCAGCGGTTTTTGAAAGCGCCGAGAGCCGGCTTTGCCAACGACTCACGGCTGTGCGCAGCTTTGCCTCTGTCGTGCGAAACCAATAGCGCCCATCCATCATGGGAGTTTTACGGAGCGCGTCAGCAACGTAGGCCGGAAGTTTTACCCGCACCGGCACTCCGGTTTTTGCCGTGTACAGAAAAAGTTTGTCGTCTGCACTCAGACGATCTGGCGAGAGCGAAACCGCATCGCCGAGTCTCAGGCCCGAATAGCGCAGCACCAGAATCAGCGAACGTAAGCGGATCGCATTCAGTTTCGCGTGGCTCTGTGCGTTCTCTCGATACGCTTGTGCGGCCGCGAAAATTTCGAGCATTTCATCCTGAACATAAGGCAGTGTTGGCAAGGCTGTGACTTTCGGCGGTTTCAATTCGCTCGCAGGATTCTCCGTAATCCACCGGCGTGCTTGCGCGAAACGACAAAACGCTCGCAGCCGCTCTAAGTTTTTCTGACTGGTTCGTGCTCCATCTGTCCAACTGCCTCGAAAGCGCGACATCGAATCCACATCTAAATCTCGCAGTAATTCATAACCCGCGCGTCGCGCGAAATCGTTCAGCCGCGCAAAAAGCGCCTTGTATTTCTTCAATGTTTCTGCCGCAAGATTCCGCGCGCGCGCATCGGCGAGAAACTTTTCTCCCGCATCTCGAATACTCACCGGCTGCGACTGCCCGCGCTCGCCGTCTATTTCCCACTTTCGCGCAATATCAGTCGCGCGATTCCAGTCTGAAGTTTTCAGCGCCTCACGGATATATTTTTCACCGGCGAATCCCTCAATCGCAATCGGGCACTGGCAACGCCGGTAGCTGCGCCCTTTACTGCGATGCGAGCAATTCTTTTTATGACGGCGGAAAATCGTCAGCATGTCGGTTTCCCCTTCAAAGAGAGCCGATGATACACCCGCTCTGCAACTGATTCGGGAATCCGCAGTGTCCGGTAGTGACGCTTGCCGTAGATGCGAGGCTTTTCTATGACCAACACTCCGCTTTCGTGCTCAAAAATTCGCCGCACGGTATCGGTGCTCAGGACCCACAATTTCGCCAGTTGCTCCGGCGAGAAGCAGCGTTCCAGAGGGGATTCGCTGCCGCACGTTTCGGCGATGCGGATTTGCTGCGATGTAATCATCTGTGCCAGCGTCCGAGACCTAACCGGAAAAATCCGCGCTCCAAATTCGCCGATGGACTGATGACAGGGCGTGTCGAAACTGGCCGCGAATCTTTTGCGAGCGAATCAGTCCAGGCGCGGCGAAAGCCATCGGTTCGGGTGACTCGACTCAGTTCTACTCCCGCGAGCATTCCTCCGAAGTGGATTTTCCCGAGAGCCTTCGCCGCATATTTCGCCGCGTAGAAGGCGGCCGCCCGCGACGGATCGAAAGGCTCGATCCGAGTCCGTCCGAAACGCCTGAATGCTTCTCGCCACCAAAACCGACGTTCAAGTTCAGACGTTCCGCAGATAAGGCCGTGGCAATGCCAGCGACCGCCCAGAGCGCCGAATTCTTCCGCAATGACCCAACCCAGTGGCCTACCCGCGTGCGCCTCAATATCGGCCAGCCATTCGCTTATTCGCTCCATCGCTAGATCAGGACTCTGAACCTCTTCGCGGAACGTGAAAGTCACAAACCAATCCCATCGGTCAAGGTCACTGAGAAAGCGCCCGAAGTGTTCCGGCAGCGCGGCTCTGACTCGGCATCTACTGGCCCACTGTTCCTGCTTCCGCTTCCGATCTGTCAGCCCAACTCTCATGTATAGACACACTCTGTGTTACAAGGATGGGAGAAGAGAAAAAATCCGCTTCTCCTCGTGCGCCGTTGGCGCACGACAGACGCTTTACATCCTTACCGGCACTGGGCGGCCCTTCTCGTCTAACCGAACTTGGGAGCGGAACCGCCGTGCCGTATGAGTCGGGAGTCGAATGGTCTGTCAGTCCTTCGTTGCTCCCACTGTGGGCCAGCGGCTCCGCGCAGAAAAAAAATCAGAATGGAATCTGTTCGCTGGTGGTTTGGTCTCGCTCTGGCGATTCATCGCTCAGAGGAGGCCTTTGCCTGAATTCAGCAAGCACGGCGCGTGAGATTTTTTCATGTAGGGCACCGAACACTCGAACGACCGGATAGAACTTCTTGCCGCTCTTTCCGGCACGCTGCGGATAGGAAACCCATGCGGGTTTTTCTGGGTCGTGTCTCACGATTGACATTCCCGAAATTTCGAGTTTAGACGATCCGAACTCGACCGTTACGTCCGCATAGGCTTGAGTAGCGCCAGGTCTAGATGGTGATCGCAGCGCCACGTTGATTTTCAGGCTTGAATTTGTTTCGATTTTCTGTGAGGATTCACTCTGCATCGAAGTTTCCTTTCTCGTGCGATGCGAAGCGCACGTTGCTTTTCAAAAGGCCGCTCGCTACTAACGGGCGGCTTTTGTTTTCATGGATTACTAATTCTTAGGTTGCTCGTCCCCGATTCGTCGCAAATCGACTCCATCAACCCTCAAGCTCCGCAGAGCATTCTCTACAATCTGCAAATCAGAGACGGAGAAAGCCCGCGCGAGACCGGCGTGCCATCTCTTCCGCACGGAGCTCTCGCCTGCTGCGACAACCAATTCCTCAGGCGGTGCTTGGTCTTTGTGAGCAGATTGCCATGCCTTTAGTTTCTTTTCTCCCTCCTGCTCCAACGTCACAATTTCGGGATTTTCTTCCGCAAAAACCGCGTTTAGACGATTACTAATCGTCAATTCGAAATCGGAGTTGGCGCCATCGAAATCGGCTGCCTGCTCCGCTGTGATCCATCCCAGACGGTAAGCGGCATCGATCACTAAGCGAAAGCTGTGACACACACCAAAGAGCGAAGCAAGGGCTTCGAGAGGGTTTGGCCGAATCGCCCTTTGGATCGAGCCGCGGATGAATTCGGAGAGATCGATTCCTAAGGCCTTACAATGCTTTTCGACTTGTCCCCGCATTTCGCCCAAACGCACCCCTGTAACTTCAGGCTGCTTTCGACCGTGCTGGAAGTTTTTCATGTTCATCTCCAAATGAAACTCACGAACGAGTACGAAGTCTAACGACGTTAAACGTCTGGAAACCAGAGGCAATAAAAGGTCGGCTCGAAATCTCTGGCTGGAAAACCCTGTTACTCCGTTAGGTAATGTGTTAAAAAATTAATTTCTGGAATCAGAAAAGGAAAAGCATGGGCTATCAAAATGGGTCACGATGGATCACTTCATTGTGGGTGAAACGCTTCTTCACTTTTCTGACCGAAGAAGAGATGCTAGCTTTTGAGAAGGATTCTCCAAATAAACGAAAAACAAAGCCAGTCAAAGTCGTGTTCCCGATGTACGAGCCGCCGACCGCGCAAGTTGAAATAGGGCCTCTTTCCGTAGCGATGGATCGAGTTTTGGCGGCAATTCTCTCGAAAAATCCAGCCGTTATACGAAAAACGGCCGGGGCGGCAGTGAACCTCGCACTAGAACGCAAGGGCAACAAACCTTTGAGTGATGACACGGTAGAAACAATCAGTGTTCTTGTTTCACAAATCTTTGAACGCTTACATCCGCCCCAGCACGGACTCTCGAAAAAGGCGTTGCAGAAGAAACGAAAGAGACGAATCGCCTCGCTTTCCGCATCACGCGCTTCCAATTCGACCGCGTTCTCTGAGCCACGCCAACCGGTCGCGGCCCCGATCCGTGATGGCGAAGCAAATCCGTTGGCCGATCCGTTGCCAGCGCCTTACAAGGCCCCACCGTTGCAGGCGAAGCATGTAGCTGTAAAGCGCCCGCTTTGGTCTAAAACCAACTGCGGCTGAAATTGCGGCTGCGCTCATCCAATTCCCTGATTCCATCGCGCCCAGCACGCGGATTTTCAAATTGTTCTTACCGGCCACACAAAACCTCTTTTCTTCGGAATTTAATTCCGTGATTAAATAGCCGGAAACGCGCGAAAATCTGCAAGCGTTTGCTCTGACACATATAATTTCGACAAGAATTCGTCAAGATTCGGAGGATTTGACGCCGAATCTGTCGAAATTCCAATCACGCGATGCCTTTTTCTGCGCCCTGTACGGCCTTAGTCTCTGCCGGGGTCAATTTGGGATCCGTGGTTGCGAAGACTGAGACTCTACGATCTCGCCGGAAAGCACATCGAATTCCAAAAAATCGTGAATGCTGAGTTTCGCAACTTTATCCGCTACGCCTGTCCCGCATCGGTCTTCGAGCGCGTCCAGGTCGCGGGGTTCGGTGTGCCGGAAAATGAAGAAACGGTCTGTCGCGGATGTCAGTCGTTTGCTCACTTCCGCGATGCGCTGCGAAGTCCAAACGAGATTGATTCCTTTATGGCGTCCGAGCCGGACGATCCTGTCGAAATTCGTTGGCAGCGAATTTGGAGACGAAATCAGGCCGACCTCTTCGACACCGACTGTGACGCGCCCTCGTTCGTAAACCATCGCGCCGAATGGCTCAAAATCTTTTCGTGGCTCACCTTGCGGAATGTAGCGACCGGCCCAACTCTTGCGGCCATCGGCGGCATGCTTGAATAGAAAATCACGCAGCCGCTCCACTGTGTGTATCGCATTCGGACACCACGTGTGCTCAAACAGCGGGTCAAAGAGAATTAGACGCGGGCAGGTGCGAATGAGCGCACGGAAGCGCCGCGATTTTCCGCTGCCTTTGCGACCGACGATCCCGATAATTTCGTTTTGCATGTTCAATTCTCCAATGGCCACGCGGCGAAACCGAAACTCCCTCCGTCGCGCCGCGAACCCAAAAACGAAATCAGCAACACGACAATTACGGCGGCAATCACTGCGATTAAAATACTTGCCGCTGAACTCTCACTCATGTTTTCTTGCTCTGCGCTCATATTACCTCCACCGTTACCGACAACTGTTTATATATATTATAGTAAATACCGCGTGTGTCCCGCGCGTGTCACTCTAGCGATTTGAGCGTTTTCCACAGTTCTAGCCAGACAGAAAACACGCAACTTGCGCCGTTTCTAAGTACAGGGACGTTCCGAATCCCACCCCCTCCGCCAGTCAGTCATGGGTTTTCTCCAAGTCCCGTACGTTTCGGGAGAAACCTCGAAGTTCGGTCCAATTCTCGCGAATTCGCCTCATGGACTCTCTTGCCCTGCGGCCTCGTCTCTGACTAACGCTCCCATTGCACCCAATATTCTCCCGTCGCAAGTGCGAGGTGCACTTTCGAAGAGCAAATTGTCGTAACTCATTCACGCTCTTTGGAACGCAAACACACCGTTGGAGCGTGCCTGCTTTGGGCGTGTGACCGCCGACTCCAACGCGACCAACGGCTACCTTACTTTCTTTGCGAGCATCGAGAATAGGTTGCTAGCCTACTGGATAATCTGGGCCCACTCTACCCTGAAGCGGCTCAGATACTTTCGCAAACGATCCGCGTCATTGGTGCTCGCCTTACGATTTCGCGACGCGCTAAAGAGTTGGCGACCGGCTTCTGACAATGAGCGCGAGTTACGGCACACATCAATGACGTGCGCTAGCTGGACTCGGTCAAATTGGTCGATCTGTTCGAGAACATCCGCGGTCAAAATCTGAGACAGTAATTCGTCCGATTCCTCAGATTCCAGCTTCTTCCAAGATGCGTTGAGGCGTTCGATTTCTTCTTCAACAATCTCGACAGAAATGCGACCACCTTGCGCCAGCGTTGCCATTCGCACCACTGCCGCGTTCAGATCACGAAAGTTTCCTGTCCAAGGAGAGGAAGGTGCAAGGGCGAAGTCCAAAAACTCTTGACGGGCTTCTTTGTTGAACGTCATATGGTGCCCCGTTCGCCTGGCGAATTCGTCGAGCTCGAACCTGAGGTTTGGCTCGATATCCTCTGGGCGAGACTGAAGGCCCGGAAGTGTGAACGTCCACAGGTTAATTCGAGCGAGCAGGTCTTCGCGGAAACGGCCTTCGCGTACAGCGGCCAGCAAATCGCGATTCGTTCCTGCAATCAACTGAAAATCACTGTGACCTTCGCTGTCTGACCCCAGAGGAAGGAAAGCCTTTTCCTCAAGCGCGCGCAAAAGCATAGCTTGTTCGTCTCTGCCAAGCTCTCCGATTTCATCGAGGAACAGAATTCCTCCATCAGCCGCACGCAGGACACCCGGTCGGTCACGCAGAGCGCCCGTAAAAGCACCTTTAACGTGTCCGAAAAGTGTGGACATGGCTCCATCGCCCCGAAGCGTTGCACAATTGACCTCAATGAAATCACCGACGAGTGTGTGCCTCATTTTCTTTAGTTCGTAGATGCGGCGCGCTAGCCTCGACTTGCCGGCACCAGTCGGACCCATCAAGAGGAGCGGATCGCGCGTGGCGATGGCAACTTGTTCGATTCGGTCGATCAGTTGGTTGAAAGCCGAGTTTTTGGTGTCGATGCCGCCTTTGAGATAGGAAATTGCATCGCGGCTCTCTTGGCGAAAACGCGAGGCGATTCGATCATATTTGGACAAATCGAGATCAATGATCTTGATTGTTCCCGGCGCGCTTCGATCTCGTTCCGGAGAGGACTGAAGCAGTTTTCCCGGAAGGTACCGGGATTCTGTTAGAAGGAACAGGCAAATCTGGGCGACGTGCGTGCCCGTGGTGATGTGGACAAGATATTCCTCGCGCTCCGGCTCGAACGGATACGCACGGGCAAAGTTGAAAAGCGTTTCATAAACGCGTTCAAAATCCCATGGATCGCCAAACTCGATTTCGTGCCTTCTTACAGTCGTTTCCGGTGATACCGCAGAAATGTCTTCCGCGACGCGAAGCGCGAGGGCTTCGTCGCGAACCCCATGCAAGAGCTCTAGTCTCTTTACTACAAAGTCGGACTGTCGGCAGATGGCAACCGTTGGGCGCCAAGTCTGCCAGCGATCTTGAATCCGCCCGGAGTCCAAGGTCGTTCCGAGCAAGCCGATTACAACATTAGATCCAACAGGCATATTCTATATTATAAACAACTATCCTATAGGATTAGGTAATCAGGAAGCAAGGAGGGGCTGTGAGATGTATTTCTCTATTCAACAACGAGTTAGACTTTGGTTCGAATTGGCATGTTTCCTGCAGGAGACAAACTCGAAGCTGGTACAAAAGCGAATGAGGCGCGGGGCGTGGTCGGCATCCGCGCCTCGCAGCCGGAAATGAAACGAGCAGCTGGGGAGGCTCAAAATGTCGGACACCTCTTACAACATGATAGTTACCGAGAAGGGCGCGCCCATTAAGGCCTGGACCAAGGGTGTGCCACTTGAAGATGAAGCGCGCAAGCAGCTTGAGAATGTCGCTCAGCTACCGTTCATTTTCAAATGGGTTGCTGCCATGCCGGACGTGCATTGGGGCATTGGCGCAACCGTGGGAAGCGTCATTCCTACGAAGGGAGCGCTCATCCCTGCGGCCGTCGGCGTTGATATTGGCTGCGGAATGATGGCGGTGCAGACGGACTTGAACGCGCGTGATCTCCCCGAGAATTTGAAGAGCATTCGCTCGGCCATTGAAAAATCAGTGCCGCACGGACGCACAAATCATGGCGGGCGTGGTGATCGCGGCGCGTGGGCCAATATGCCCGCGCGCAACTTGGAGGTTTGGCAGACGCTAAAGCCCGGTTACGACGCGATTCTCGAAAAGCATCCGAAGCTGGACCGCGGTAATCACGCGAACCATCTCGGAACGCTCGGCACGGGCAATCACTTCATCGAAGTGTGCTTGGACGAGTCGGATTCGGTGTGGTTTATGCTCCATAGCGGTTCGCGCGGAGTCGGCAATCGGATGGGGAGTTACTTCATCGAAGTCGCTCGAAAGGATATGGAGCGAATGTTTATTCGTCTGCCCGACAGGGACTTGGGCTACTTCCCGGAGGGTAGCGAGCATTTCGACGATTATGTCGAGGCCGTCCATTGGGCGCAGGAGTTCGCCCGCTGGAATCGCCAGTTGATGATGGAGCAGATCGTCGCTGCCGTGCGTAATTGCGGCGATGTTCGTCCCTTTCAAGCCGAATTGAAGGCGATCAATTGTCACCACAACTACGTGGCTCGGGAATCACATTATGGGCACAACATTCTAGTGACCCGCAAGGGTGCAGTTCGTGCGCGCAAGGGAGATATGGGAATTATCCCTGGCAGTATGGGAGCACGCTCGTACATTGTGCGTGGCAAAGGCAATGCCGAAAGCTTCCATAGTTGCAGCCACGGGGCTGGCCGAGCAATGTCGCGCGGTGAAGCAAAGCGTCGCTTCACCGTTGCCGATCATGAGCGTATGACGGCAGGCATTGAGTGTCGTAAGGATGCTGACGTCATTGACGAGACGCCTGCTGCCTATAAGTCGATTGAGTCAGTGATGGCGGCCCAAGCCGATTTGGTTGAAATCGTCCACACACTGCATCAGGTGGTTTGCGTGAAGGGATGAGGAAGTGCATCCATGATTCGAATCGATGGATCTTCGGGCGAGGGCGGCGGGCAAATCTTACGCTCGTCACTCAGTCTGTCTCTCGCAACCGGAAAGGCATTTCGCATCGAAAACATCCGCGCCAAGCGAGAGCGGCCGGGACTCCTGCGGCAGCACCTCACAGCCGTTCTTGCTGCTGCGGAGATCGGCGGGGCTCAGGTGGAAGGGGCAAGCTTGGGCTCGCGATCACTGAGTTTCGTGCCGGGAGAGGTCAAACCAGGGAACCATCGGTTCGTTATCGGAACGGCTGGCAGTGGAACGCTGGTCCTGCAGACGATTCTGCCCGCACTGATGATCGCCTCGGCAACAAGTTCCATTACGATCGAAGGAGGCACGCACAATCTGCAGGCACCACCGTTTGACTTTTTGGAGAGATGCTTCTTGCCGGTCATCGGCAAGCTTGGACCGAAGGTCGTGGTAAAGCTCGAGCGCTATGGCTTTTATCCTGCGGGCGGTGGCTCGTTCACGGTGACAATCGAGCCATGTTCTCGATTGTCGCCAGTCGAACTTGTCGAGCGTGGCGAGATTACTCGTCGCCAAGCTGTCGCTATTGTCGCTAATCTGCCGCGGAGGATCGCGGAGCGCGAGACCGAGACAGTCGCAAGGCTCCTGAATTGGGATGCAGGACAGTTTGAAATTCTAGAAACGAGGAAGTCGGTGGGGCCGGGAAATATAGTGCTGATCGAAATCGGAACGTCCGCCGGAGTAACCGAAGTGTTTTGTGGATTTGGACGACTGGGTACGACGGCCGAAAATGTTGCAACGGAAGCAGCCAAGGAAGTGCGGCGCTACCTGGCATCAACTGCTATGGTGGGCGAGCACCTGGCAGATCAACTTCTTCTGCCCTTTGCTTTGGCGGGCGGTGGCGCATTTAGTGCAGTGCGACTAAATCGCCACGCCAAAACAAACATGGAGGTCATATCTAGTTTCCTGTCTGTTGGATTTGAGACTCTTGAAGAAGCCGGCCGCACGCGAGTCGAAGTGATTCGGAAGAGCTGACGCGCGTTGGACTGTTTTGGATTTGTAAATTTACTGTTGCGTTATGGCCCCAGATTACGATAGGATGCCGCGCGCTGGAGAACTTTCGACATGTATGAACTGCAACACAATTCGATGCGTTGGCAGACGGCAGCCCAATTGTGTCGGCTCATCGGTCGAAGTGGACCAGTCCCGCACGGTAGGTAACTGCTTCCATTTCAACTTTTTGCCTTTGATTTTCATTGATCCTGAGTGGCGTAGTTTGCGGTTCCATCGACTGTCAATCGAGCATTAACCGCAGGCGCTGATTCCCTCAGGTTCAATCGGCCAGTGGCGCAAGGCACGGCTACTTCTCTGGTGAAGTCGCACTTCGTGCAAACGGAGGGCGATGGGGTTCGACTCCCCGACTACGCCGTACCTGTTTTTCCCTGGCTGAAGATTTTTAGTGTTTTTCCATTTCGGTATTGGGTCGCCGGTGGCGTAGTCGAGGGCTACTTCCTCCGCAAACGTCGCGCAGGATCGGAAATCCTGCCAAGGAGAGGACTCGTGGGGACGGGGGCGTAGCCCCGAGACAAAGGGTACCCGCTAGCAACCGCCTTGAGACACACCCTAGGCGCTTGTACCCCGGCGAAAAATTGACTACGTGGTGAGCGATCACGAGATCGTGATTTCGGAGCTTTGCTCGAACGCACTCCGCAGAAAGGAGAAAGGCCATGGACATTTACATCAAAGACGGCACGCCCTTAAATGCACCGTCGCTGTGTGAGACATGCATCCGTTCGTTTATCGCACGCGGCGTCCGCGAAGACGAAGTGCTCGTGGTCTGCCAAGCGCTCTATCCGGAACGCCGTATCCATTTCCGAGTGCGCGAATGTTCCGAATATGCCGAGAAAGGAAAACTGACGCTCCGCCAGATGGAGGAGATCGCTTGGTCCCTTCTGCCACGGGGGAGCAAGCGGGAAACCGGATTTCAGCCACCTAGGGAAGTGAAAGAGGACGAGAGGACGAGGTCGTTGAATTGGTTCTGGAAGGGAAGTCGTAAGTCGGATTGCCGGTGGCGAGGGTGACGGTTACTTCGGAACGGGAGGCCGCAGGTTCGACTCCTGCTCCCGCGAAAGTGGGATAGCTCAGCGGAAGAGCAACCGCCAGCGCAAGCTGGAACCGTAGCCGATGATTCCCCGGCAGAAATCGGCATACAGGAAAAGATTCGCCGGTGGCGTAGGAGGCGCTTACTTCGGTAGAGCGCCCGCCTTCGGGCGGGAGGCCGCAGGTTCGATTCCTGCTCCCGAGCGATCGGGATAGCTCAGCAAAACGGCGCAAGCCATAAGCACAACCGCTGGTTCCCCGGCGATGTGATCGAAAGCAACACGGAGGACGACAATGGCTCGGCTCAACTTGATGAAGATTCCATGGGGTTCGCGGACACACGAAGGCGGTCCGACGCGCAACATTTCGCCGGAACTCGCACTGCGCCGCTCGGTGCTGGCCTGCCTGCTCTGGGAGGACCAGTTCTACGAGGACGGTGTAGAAATTGCTGGACGCATTCGCGAGCTCGTTCCGAAAGTGAAGCCGGAAGCCGTAGCCGCTCTCGCCGTCGAGGGGCGCAGCAAAATGAAGCTGCGTCACGCTCCGCTTCTTCTCGCGCGCGAAATGGCGCGCCAGAAGGACCACCGCGCGCTCGTGTCGCAAACGCTCGCACAAGTGATTCAGCGTGCCGATGAGCTCGCGGAATTCATCACCATCTATTGGAAAGACGGCAAGGCGCCACTTTCGGCTCAAGTGAAGAAGGGTCTGGCTCAAGCCTTTCGAAAATTCGATGAATACCAGCTTGCGAAGTACGACCGAAGCGGGCCTGTGCGCCTGCGTGATGTTTTATTCCTTTGTCATGCCAAGCCACAGGATTCGGAGCAAGCGGAGCTCTGGAAGCGGCTCATCGAAGGAGAACTGAAAACACCGGACACCTGGGAGGTAGCACTTTCTTCCGGAACGAATAAGAAGGAAGCATGGGAGCGTCTGCTTCGTGAAGGAAAGCTTGGTGCTCTTGCCCTGCTGCGGAATCTCCGCAATATGAAGCAAGCCGACGTGGATGAGTCCCTGGTCCTCGCCGGTATCAGCTCGGTGAATACCGGGCGCGTTCTGCCGTTTCGTTTCCTCGCGGCCGCTCGCTACGCACCGCAGTGGGAAGAGACACTGGAACGCACGATGCTTTCCTCACTCTCGGAACAGGAAAAGCTGCCGGGGCGAACGGTACTGCTCGTGGACGTTTCGGGGAGTATGACGGCCTCGCTCTCCCGTCGCTCCGAGATGCTCCGTACCGACGCCGCATACGGCCTCGCCATCCTACTTCGCGAAATCTGCGAAAAGGCGAGCGTGTTCACTTTCTCGGACGCCTTGGTTGCCGTGCCTCCGCGACGCGGGTTCGCATTGCGGGATGCTCTCGATTCGAGCCAGCCGCACAACGGAACCTATCTCGGTCGGGCGCTGGAAAAAATCCAGGAGAAGTATGAACGGATTATCGTTATCACGGATGAGCAGGCACATGATCGGGTGCCCGGGCCTCGCGGGCGCGGCTATGTGGTCAACATAGCAAGCTTTAAGAGTGGGATCGGCTACGGTGCATGGACGCAAATCGACGGGTGGAGCGAAGCCGTTGTCGAGTACATTCGTGCGCTGGAGTTGATACCAGCGGTATAACCCTACGCGGGATGGTGATTGACGGTCGTTCGGCAAATAAGAAGGGTGCAACATATCCCGTATTTGAGGATGGATTGAATGTCACAGCAGGCCAGACAAATGTCCTGAACTATACGGTATGGATGCCTGTTATTGATGTAGCCCATCAGGTTACCATTCCGGTTCCTACAACAGCCGAGACTGTGATTACCAACCCGCTCATCCCAGGCCTAGAATTTCACATTCCTGCCGACACAACTATTACGGATATCAACGGCAAGGTGGCGAACGAGATCAGCATCACGCCGATACCGGTTTCCCAACCGCCCTTTCCGCTTCCTGCGGGGGTCAATGTTCCCGTTTACTTTACGATTCAGCCAGGGGGCGGATCCATCTCGGTTAGTCAGGGTACCGGCAAGTGGGATGGAGGCTGGCTCGTTTACCCAAACAGTTTTCACGAGCCACCCAGGACGCAATTTGATTTCTGGGATTATGACGCCCAGCAAAAGGGCTGGTATATCTACGGACACGGCAGTGTTTCCCAAAACGGACAGAACGTGATTCCTGACCCCGGTGTTGCCGTATATAAACTCTCAGGCGCCATGATTGCATCGAGCAGTTTCGGTCCAAGCAGCGGCCGTAATTGGGGTTGCGAATTTTTCCCCTGGCTACCTTGGTGTAACGGCGGAGAACCCGTTTGACCTGCCCCCCGTTTTTGATCCAGTCATAATGCAGCTACCAGGGCTTTCGGTTCCACAGACAGAGTCAAAATAGTTCCGCCGTCGTCGGAGCTGTGGGAAAGTGGGAAACGCGGAGTGTTTTCCAAGGTGGCGCAGCCACCGTCTTTTCCACAGCTGTTGGCCGCTGCAAATTCGTCGGGCGTGCGATACCCCAGCGAGCTGTGCGGCCGCACCGTGTTGTAATCCACTCGCCAAGTCTCGATCACCTCGCGCGCATGTGGCAGATCCACGAACCAGTTCTGGTTCAGGCATTCATCGCGGAACTTCCCGTTAAAGCTCTCGATGAACGCGTTCTGCGTGGGCTTCCCGCGCTCGATAAAGTGCAACGCCACCTGATGCTGAAAGGCCCACTGATCCACCACCCGGCTGGTGAACTCCGTCCCGTTGTCCACCTGGATCGCCGCCGGTGTCCCGTGGACCTCTCGCAACCGCTCGAGCGCCCGCACCACGCGCAGTCCCGGCAATGAGGTGTCCACTTCGATCGCCAGTGCTTTTCTCGTGTAGCCGTCCATCAGGTTCAGCGTCCGAAATTTCCGTCCGTTCGAGACCTCGTCATGCGTATAGTCCATCGTCCACACTTCGTTCGCCGATTTCGGGAGTGCCAGTGGCACCCGCGCTTCAGCTCGAAATCGCTTGCGTTTCTGGCACCGAATCGCCAACCCTTCCTCTCGATACAGCCGGTACACCCGCTTGTGGTTGACCGGCCAGCGCTCCTCTCCGCTCCCGGTTTTCTCCCGACGCAGAAAAATGTGCAGCCGCCGGTAACCGAAGCGTGGGCGCTCGGCCGCCAGTTCGCGCAGCCGGGTACGCAACGCGGCATCGTTCGGCTTCCTCGGCTGGTAGCGGCAACTCCCTCGGTGCATCCCAATCAGCCCACAGGCGTGTCGCTCGCTCAACCCCGCTTCTTCCCGCATGACACGCACCGCTTCTCGCTCGGCCCGCGGGCCTACCACTTTTTTGAGAGCACCATCTTCAGCGCATCGAGGTCCAGCGCTTGCTGCGCTACGATCTTCTTCAGCCGTCCGTTCTCATCCTCCAGCTGGCGCAACCGCCGAGCCTCGTTCACCTCCAGGCCTCCGTACTTGGCTTTCCAGCGGTACAAGGTCGCGTCGCTCACACCTAACCGTCGGCTGAGCTCCTTCACCGGGACTCCGGCCTCCGCCTCTTTCAACACCGCCACAATCTGCTCTTCACTAAAACGGGTCTTCTTCATCGCTGCTTCTCCCTTCGTCCTTATACCCGGAGAAGCTGCATTTTGGCTGGACTAGTTTTCGGGGGGCAGGTCAGTTTGGCTTGTCTGTGCGCTCGTGGTTTTCCTTATTGGGCGGATTTTTCACGACAAAGCTTTGGGTATGACCATGCGTCTCCTCAAATCCGGCGAAATGCGTAATCGAGTCATGGTTATGGCCGAGAAAATGAAAGTGGATTTGCGTCGCGTCTACGTTGTGGCGCAAGGCAAAGGGCACCTGCTCAATGCGTTCGCCGGACTCGATGGCATTTCTCTGACCGATACGCTGTCACAGCGACTCAATCGTGCGGAAGTTGACTGTACTATCGCTCAAACCAGCGGCTTCAGGGTCAGGGTAACGTCGAAGGCTTTTCCGCCGCGGGAAAAACTCAGTTTGTGGGCGATGCCGCCCTGGCGCAGCACGTTACGGATCTCGTCGAGGGTGTAATCGCTGGCGGGTCGGTCGTCAATTTTCTGAATCATGTCGCCTATCTCAATGTGCGCCGTAACGGATGGCGATTTCCGAGCGACCTGCGCCACTTCAAACTTATCGAACGCCGGAGGAATCGCAATAATCGTCAGCCCGCTCATGTCTGCGCTGAAAACGTCGGGAAAAGTTTGGTTCGGCTCCAGAATCAGAAGATGCGCCGGATAATTCAGGATCGCAGTAAAGCGGTCGAGAATCCCGCTGCCGATGGCGCAAACGAATTCTGAAGAAACGACACCGGGCCCTTTGGCGGACTTCACCGGGAATATCGCGATTGGATCGGCGAACTGAATCTTCCCGAACTGCACCTTCTGGACGCGCCCAAGAAATTCGCGCACGTCCGTGTCGGACGCCGCGTCGGCCCCTGGCAAAGGCAACATTCTTTCCGACAACTCAGAAAAGGAGTGGCTCGCCGCAAAATGTGGAGAGAATGCCAACGGCTCCGTCTGCGCCGTAGCAATTGCCATCAAACCGTTGAATTTTCCGCGATGCCGCACCGTAACCTTGCCGTCGATCACAGGAACCCCATCGGAAATTTGGAGTGGGAACTGCACGCCGCGCCCGTTGTATTGAAAACCTCGCGGGTCGTAAAACTGCACAGACGGCGCCTGGTAATCGATTTTAAGAACTAGACGGCTCAGGACATCCTCACCGAGCACTCCCTGGACCACGTGGCCGATGCGCGCCGACAAATCGCCGAACGAATCGAGCGCCAATGAAGGCAGCAAGATTTTCAGACCGGGGAATTCCAGCGTGACATTCGGGAAGGACTTCGGCAGCGTACCCTCCGCCGACGGAGAGTAAAGCCCGACGGCTACAGCGCGAACGTCATCGATTGCGGAATTCGCACGGGCCGTGTCGAGCAAGAACCACGAAGGTTGCGACCCGTTTATACGAACGGGAACCAGAGGCAGAGCGTCGGCAATCTGCGCCGGGACTTGCGCGACATTCCCTTGGAATGCGAATTGGATTTGTACATTGCCTTCCGATTGCGAAGGGGATGATGCGCGCGTACTTTCTTGGCGAGCATAAAGGCCTCCGCCGGCAAACGCGCCGATAGCAAGCCCCAGAGACAACAGTCCCGAAAGAGCCGGGACGCGAGTTTTCGTTGCCATGATTATAGCTTTCAATTATGCAACAGCTCTTGGCACGGCCAGTGGAGATATAGCGGTTCAGCGCCATCATGCCGCACCTTTGTCGATCCACTAGCGCGCGATTTATTGGATGTAAGAATCGAAGTAAATGCCTGTTGAATCTTTCCACGCGCCGCCAATGGCGGTATGCAGGTAGCTCCAAAAAAGAGCAACCCTTCTGGCCAGTTTATTGACTTGCGACGTTTGGTACCGCAGCAGCTCCTGCCTTGGGGGTTGAGAGGTAGCCGGAGATGGAGTTCTTCTGGACTTCGTAAACAACGATTTCTTCCAGCGTGCGGCTGCCGCGTGTGTAGAACTGAATGGGCTCTTCAACCGTTTTGTCTTTTCGCTCGACGCTTCGGTCATCGGCGAGGATATCGATCGTGAAGGTCTGCCGCTTGGTGTTGATTTTGCGCAACGTCAACTGTATGGGACCAATGTGCTGCGGAAGCTTTGACCTGCCCAGCTTGAATTCGTAAATGTTGCGCTCGTTGAGCCGCTTCAGTTCTTCCACTTCTTCGTGGTTGCGAGCAATCAGGCCGCTCTGCACGCCCAAGTCGCCGATCGCAGTAGTTAGTTTGCTCTTGGTGTCGTCCAAGTCTTTACGCGTGGACGCCACATCGCCCTTCGTGCCACTTAGTTCATCGGAGATCTGGCCGAACTGTGTTGCTGTTTGTTGCTGAACCTGTCCGATTTGCTGGCGCAGCAAATCGCTCGCGGCTTGTTGCTTTTTCTGGTCTTTGCGCACGGCCACAGCCACGCTGCGGGCGCTGGCGAGTTCGTCTTCGGTGAGGCCTAACTTTTGCTCCGTGACCTGAAGCTCGGTCTTCATGTCGGCGATGGCTGCGTTCGTTCTGTCCAACTCGGCGGTGAGAGCGCCGGAGCGCTTCACAGCAGCGTCAGCTGCGAGAGACGCCTGCTTTTTCTGTTGCACAAGCGCGTAGATCAGATATCCACTCAGGCCGAAAGCGATGAGAAAAGCGATAATCACCCATCGTGGCGTATACGGATAGGATTCGGCTCGCGGTTCAGATGTGTTCCGGACAAATTCCGGTGAATCGGTCATCGCGTCTCCTCGCAAAATCAGCGCTTGCTCCGCGATTATGGCGAAGGAACGAGAGAAAGTCTACGAATGACGAGCTGGGATGTGCCGATGCGGCCAGCGTGCTTCGACCGTGGTAAACAGGCCGCCCCGCGGGGTGAACTCCCCGCGCACGAGACATCGCACAGGTTTCGTGGCAGCAACAATATCACGCAGCATCCGATTCACCGCATTCTCATAGAAAATCCCAAGGTTCCGATATGCCAGCAGGTATATCTTGAACGCCTTTAGTTCGAGGCACACTTTGCGCGGCTCATATTGAATGACGATGACGCCATAGTCCGGTAAGCCCGTTTTTGGACACACTGAAGTGTACTCCGGAAAGCGAATGGTGATCTCGTACCCCGGGAAGTGATTGGGCCAGGTCTCCAGTGAGGGAAGTTTAGCGTGAATTCCAGCTCGCGAGTGGGCTTCGGTGTAGTCCGCCATGAGTTTCTCCGGCCGGTATTTTACAACGGACAACGGCGGTGTTGGCCGCGAACTAATCTGCCGGCGCAGATTTAGGTTCAGCGTGCGGCGCCGTGTGGCGCAGCTGCACTCCTTTAATAATCACGTAGAGAACTGGAATGAATAGCAGGTTGAGCGACGTGGCAAAAATCATCCCGCCAAATACCGTTGAGCCGACCGATTTGCGGCCCGCAGCGCCTGCTCCGGTCGCCAGGACCAACGGTAGCACGCCCAACAAGAAAGCAAACGAGGTCATCAAAATCGGCCGCAAGCGGATGCGCGCTGCTTCAATGGCAGCATCGTATAGCTCCATTCCTTTTTCGCGGAGCTGTTCGGCAAATTCGACGATCAAAATAGCGTTCTTGCTGGATAAGCCAATCAGCATCACCAAGCCGATCTGGCAATACACGTCATTGATGTTTCCCCGCAACGCCTGAAACAGCAGAGCGCCCAGCATGGCCATGGGAACCGCCATGAGGACGATGAACGGCAACGAAAAACTCTCGTACTGTGCGGCAAGAGTTAGATACACCACGAGCAAGCCCAGTCCGAAAAGCGCTGCGGCTTTGCTGCCCGACTGGATTTCTTCGAGGGACAGGCCCGACCATTCGTACGACATCCCGCGTGGCAAAACCTTTGCCGCCAGGTTCTGCATTTCATCAATTGCGTCGCCGGAGCTTCGCCCAGCCGCAGCGGAGCCGTCGATTTCGGCCGACCGGAAGAGATTGTAATGAGTGATGACTTGGGGGTTTGACGTTTCCGTGATATGCACCAGATTATCGAGAGGAACCATACTGCCCGAGCCCGAGCGAACATAAAACTGCTTGATGTCGCTGGGATGCGACCGGAACTGCTCTTCGCCCTGCACGTACACGCGATACGACCGATTGTTGAACGTGAAATTGTTGACAAACACCGAGCCGAGAAACACCTGCAGAGCATCTGTCAGCTGGCTCAATGGAATGTTCAGGCTTTTAACTGCGCTCCGGTCGATATTGACAACGAATTGAGGATCGTTGGCCGTGAAGCTGGTGAACAGTCCTGAAAGCTTCGGATCTCGATTGCCTGCCGTTGCCAGTGCTTGTGTCTCTTTCTGAAGATCCTGAAGGGAGGCCGTACCCAGATCCTCCACTTCCAATTGGAATCCGCCGAAATTCCCGAGGCCCTGGACCGCGGGAGGATTAAAAGGAGCCACTATCGCGCCGGAAATAGCGAAGAAGGGCCCGCGCAGCCGGTTCACGAGCGCCGGGGCACCATGGGCTTCGCCTTGACGCTCAGAGAATGGCTTCAAGTTGACAAACACCATTGCATAGTTCGAGGCCGATCCTGTGAAACTGAAGCCTGCTACGGAAAAAATATCCGCCGTCTCCGGTTGCTTCCACAAGATACCTTCGATTTGATGGCAGATGTTCGAGGTGTATTCCAGCGACGCGCCCGACGGCGCCTGGACGAGAATCATGATATAGCCCTGATCGTCGTCAGGAACGAACCCGCGCGGAACTTTGGTGAACACCCTGTACGTCAGCGCTACCAGCAGCAAGAACAGAACTGTCGTCGCGAATTTCCAATTGAAAAGATGACGCAGTGTCGCGCGATACAGATTCGTTCCTGCAACGACCATGCGATTGAACGGATCGAAAATCCGATGGCTCAGCCGGCCCTGCTTCTCGTGGCCCAAGAAAATTGCGGACAAGGCCGGGGTCAGCGTCAGCGCGTTGAACGCGGAGATCGCGACGGAGAAAGCAATCGTCAGGGCGAATTGCCGGAAAAGAATTCCGGTGGTACCGGGAAAAAGCGCGACAGGAACGAAAACGGAGACGAGTACAAGCGACGTCGCGACCACCGCTCCCGCCACTTCGCTCATGGCTACAGACGCCGCTCGATGCGGTTCCGACAACCCTTCCGTAATATGCCGCTGGACATTTTCTATCACTACGATGGCGTCGTCGACCACGAGCCCGGTGGCCAGTGTGATACCGAACATAGTGAGCGTGTTGATCGAAAATCCGAGTACTTTGACGAAGATAAATGTCCCGACAAGCGAAACAGGAATCGTAATAGCCGGTATGAACGTGCTGCGCCAATCCTGCAAGAAAATGAAAATAACCGCGATGACCAAGACAATTGCTTCGATCAACGTCGTAATAACGTCGCGAATTCCTTCGCTCACGGCGGTCGTGGTGTCGAACGCCACCCCGTACTTCAATCCCGCCGGAAAACTCGGCGCAAGCTTGTCCAACGCCTGCTTGCAAAGCGAATCCACTTGCAACGCATTGGAGTTGGGTAGTTGCTGGACAGCAAGACCGATGGCTTCGTGGCCATCAATGAAAAGATTATTGCTGTAATCCTGTGCGCCGAGCTCCGAGTAACCGACGTCTTTCACGCGCACCAGCGTGCCATCGGCTCCTGTCTTCAAGATGATGTTGTCGAATTCGGAGGGCTCAACAAGCTGGCCCATGGCGCGCACGCTAATTTGGAATTGCTGCCCCGGCGGAGCGGGCGGCTGACCAATCTGTCCTGCCGCAACTTGTACATTCTGCTCTTCGAGCGCATTGATTACATCGGTCGCAGTGAGTTGCCGCGCGGCCAGCTTGGTTGGATCCAGCCAGACGCGCATTGCATATTCGCGCTGCCCGAAAATCGTGACGTTTGCCACACCCGGGACACGCTTGATCGCGTCGCTGACGTACACATCGACGTAGTTGCTGATGAACAGCCCGCTGTACTTGTTGTTCTCGGCGTAGAACGCCGCCGCAAACACGAATCCGGCAAATCCCTTCGTGATGGTCACGCCATTGGCATTGACTTGCGCAGGCAACAATCCCGCGGCAGCTTGCACGCGATTCTGCACGTCCACCGCAGCAAGATCCGGATCGCGCGTGACGTCAAACGTCGCAGTGATTGTGCTGACGCCGTCGTTCGCGCTTGTGGAAGTCAAATATTTCAGGCCTTCCACGCCATTGATCGAACGTTCCAGAGGAATTGTGACCGCGGATTCGACAGTCTCTGCATCCGCACCTGTGTAAGCGCTCGTAACAATCACTTGTGGAGGAGCCAAATTGGGAAACTGCGCGACGGGCAGTGTTGGGATCGCTACTGCGCCGCCCAAAACGATAATCAACGCGCAAACAGTGGCAAAAATCGGTCGCCGAATGAAGAAATCAACAAACACGCCGGATCTCCGGTTGCTGCAGTTGACAGTTAAGGTTTAGCGGAACCGCGTCTCAATGTGGGTCCGCTGCAGTGGACGAATTCTCGACGCTTTCCTTGACCGGCATCCCGTCCGCGAGAAACTGGAAACCGCCGACAATCACGTGGTCGCCAGGGTTAAGCCCGCCCAGAACGACGTAGTTGTTACCGATGATGTCGCCAACCTGGATTTGTTGCTGCCGCGCCACGTTTCCCTTCGGGCTCTGCGCGGTCAGAAACACGAAATTCTGCCCGTTAATCCGTTGCGTGGCGAGGACCGGGATCTCCAAGCCCTTCTTTGTGCGCCATGTGATGCGCGCGTTAACAAACTCGTCTGTACGCAGGCTGCGGTTCGCATTGGAGATGACTGCTTTCGCAAGCACTGTTTGCGTCGTATTGTCCACTTCAGGCGAAACAAAAAAAATGCTGCTGTGCGCGATCACATTGCCGGAATCGTCCAGCAGATCAACCGGCTCGCCCAGTCGCAAGCTGGATGAGTGTTCGACTGGAACATTGATGTACGCCTGAAGGTTCCCGACCTGGTCCACGGTCGTCAATAAAGTTGTATTTGTGACGCGATCGCCCACGTGTACGGGTACATCGCCAACGATGCCCTCAGTCGGCGCGGAAACTGTGTAGTAATGTAGTTGCTCCTGCTGCTGGCTCACTTGCGCGTCCATTGCCTTTGTTTGCGCGAGTGCGCTGTCGTAGTTGGTCTTGAAGGTGTCAAAATCCTGCTTGCTGATGATTCCCGCTTCATACAATTTCTTGCCGCGCTCGTACTGCGCCTGAGCATTCGCCATCGTCGCGGCTTGCGCGTTGCGTGCAGCCACCTGGCTGTTTAGGCTGGCCTCCTGAACTCTCGGGTCAATCGCCATCAGCGGTTGTCCCTGCTGAACACGTTCGCCCGAGTGCACATTGATCTTTACGATCCACCCCTCGACTTGGGGATTGATGGCCGCCGACCGCCTCGACTTCAGAGTGCTCAAATACTCAGAATAATCCGGAATGTTTACGTCTTGCAGCACGATGGTTTTCACCGCGGCCGCGGGAAATCCGCCGGGTTTAGCGGCTGGCTTTGCGCACCCGCAAGCAACGCTAAACACAATAGCAGCCATATACGCCGGCCATTGTCGCGCCCCTTTGGTGAATTTGGGTCTGAGGAAACGGGTACTCATATCACTGGCACAGCCTGTTAGGCACATCTCCTAAAAGTAAAACGCGAGAACCTCTGCGAAGTTATTCCATAATGCCACACCGATACCCGCGTTCCAATAATTTTAGATGGGCTGGACAAACTTCGGTTTCAGGAATCCCTGCATACCTTTGCTCGGTGGCTTCGCTCGACTATTTCGAACCGGCACCGGCGGAGATTTCACGGTTCAATCGCTGACTCTTTTCTGCGACTGAAGCATCGAGCTCCTTCTTATAATCGGCGAGCTTGCGCGCCATAGCGGGGTCAGCTGTCGCCAAGATCTGCGCAACGTATATCCCTGCATTCATCGCGCCGGGCTTGCCAATCGCCATGGTCGCTACAGAAACTCCGCCTGGCATCTGCACCGTGGACAGCAATGAGTCCATACCATCGAGAGATGTTGACGGCATTGGTACGCCAATCACCGGTAATGTTGTCAGCGCAGCCACTACTCCCGCCAGATGAGCGGCACCGCCAGCACCAACAATGATTGCCTTCAGGCCTCGTTCGGCTGCCGTCTCGGCGTACCGCGCCGCGCGCGCAGGCGATCTATGCGCCGATACAACCTCCACTTCGTAGCCTATGCCAAATTTGTCCAGCATCCGGCAGGCTTCCGCCATCACTGGGTAATCCGAATCGGACCCCATGATTACGCCAGCCAGCACACTTCCTTGCTTTTTTGCCTCCCCCAAATTTCCTCCTTTATAGTAGCCGCGCTGCACTTTCAAGCTCGACGCCAATATCCCTTCGAAACTGCATACCTTCAAAAAAAAGCTGTCCTGCCAGTTCGTATGCCGCCAATCGAGCGTTGGCCACCGTATCCGCCGCAGCAGCCACCGTCAGCACACGACCACTACGTACATAGTATTCACCGCTTCGCAATTCAGTTGCCGCATGAAATATAGCAACATCGCTGCGATCAGTCGAAAGAATTCCTGATATCCTCTGCCCTCTCTGCGGTTTACTAGGGTACCCTTTACTTGCCAGAACAACGCACGCGCTGGCAGTCGGCCTCCAGTCCATTGTGAATTTCGCGAGCTCTCCAGAGACGACGGCGTCTGCAGCGGCGGCTAGATCGAAATTCATTCGCATCACCAGGGCTTCAGTCTCCGGGTCTCCCAATCTGCAATTGAATTCGAGAACCTTTGGCCCTTCGCTCGTAATCATGAGGCCGAAATACAAGAATCCAAGGTACTTGAGTCCGTCCAGCGCCATGCCTTTGATGGTAGGCCAAACCACAGTTTTTTGTATAAGCCGCTCCAGCTCGCCCGAGAGCAATTCGCTGCTTGAAATCGCTCCCATGCCCCCAGTATTTGGTCCTTTGTCGCCATCAAAGATGCGCTTGTAGTCGCGCGCCGGTGCCAACGGCAAAAAATCCTCGCCATCAGTCAGAACAATATATGAGATTTCCCGACCCACTAGGCCTTTCTCCAGAATCACGCGCCGACCGGCATCGCCAAATTCATTTCTCTCCATGAGACTTTCTATGAAAGCATTGGCTTCATCGAGTGATGAGGTCACGAGGACGCCCTTGCCGGAACACAGGCCATCCGCCTTCAACACTACGGGCCAAACGACCTCGCGAAGAGCATCACGCGCCCTCTCAGCATTGTCGAACACCCCATAGAGCGGTGCCGTGGGAACGCCGTGGCGGTTCATGAACTCCTTTGCAAAGACTTTGCTTCCCTCCAGCCGCGCCGCAGGACCGGATGGGCCAAGTAGGCGCAAGCCTCGTCTTTCAAATTCCTCCGCGATACCCAGCGTGAGCGGTTGCTCAGGCCCCACTATCGTCAAATCAGGCTTGAGATCCTCTGCAATTTCTGCGATTCCACGAATATCGCTTATGTCGACAGTAATACACTCGGCAATCGTTGTAATGCCGCCGTTACCTGGCACGCACCAGATATGCTCAACGCGCGGACTTTGCCGAAGCTTCCACACCAGCGCGTGCTCGCGACCGCCACCACCGATGACGAGAATCTTCATGTGAGCCGAAACCGGCACGATACGGCTCAATTGCCCCTACTGTCAATCACTAGAACTACTTTTTCGGTTTTCCGCAAAGGCCAATTTCTGTATATAAGACATGGAGCGCAAAATGCCTTGGGATTTCGCAGTCATTCTCATTGTCCTTGCCGTAATTGTGCCTTGGCGGAGCCGGAAACGGATCATAGCGCTCTTGCGGTCTCATGCGTTGGATTCGAGAGAGAGAATCTCTCTATACGCATCGACGATTGCATTTCAATGGCTGGTTTCGCTCCTCATTGTCTGGCGGTGTATTGCCCATGATTTTGATTTCGCAGCCCTAGGATTCACTATTCCAACTGCAGAGCGAGCCATTTCCTTAACCGTCGTTCTCTCTACAATACTTGCGCTGAATCAGGTCTTCGGTGTGTCGCGACTTGCTCGTCTGCCAATGGGGGAGCGGGGAGTTATAGGCCAGTTAGCCGAAAGACTGTTGCCGCGCAGTCGGCCCGAAAGATGGACCGCGTTTGTCCTAGTTATTACAGTAGCTATTTGCGAGGAACTTATCTACCGCGGCTTTATTCAGTCTCTGTTCCAAAAGATGCTCCACTCATTGCTGCTAGGGACATTGATTTCCGCCGTTTTTTTTGCGCTAGCCCATGCATACCAAGGTAAACGCGGAATCGTCACCACATTTATCATTGGGACCGTATTCTCTGCCGCGCGGATCTGGACGGGAAGCCTGTTTCCTTCGATGATTGTTCACTTCGTCGTCGACTTTTCGGCTGGAGTGGCGGCCTCGAGCCGATTGCTTTTGCAAAGGGATTTCCAATGAAACCCGAGCGAATTCGGGCATTGCTCGAGTGCTACCTAACTCCGCTGCCGGACGGCATCGAATATAAGATACAGAAATATATAGCCTTATTGGGTAAGTGGGGGGCGAAGATGCCTCTTACTTCGATCCGTGATCCAGAGGAGATCGTGTGTTTCCACTTTGGTGAGAGTATCTTTGCTCTGTCCGAAGGTGATATCCGAAATGGTCGACTCGCCGACGTTGGCAGTGGGGCAGGATTTCCTGGATTAGCGATCAAGTTGGTGAATCCCTCTCTTCCTATCAGCCTAATCGAGCCGAACAGAAAGAAGTGCGCCTTTCTTAATGAGGTGATACGCTCTTTGGAGCTGGAGAATACACGTGTATTATCCTCGAATTTTAAATCTTCAGGCATCGAACCTCGCTCTGTTTCGTATATTACCTCCCGAGCCTTGGGAAAGTCTGACCTCCTCCTGGACTGGGCGCATAGCAAGCTGAAACAAGAGGGATCGGCTCTCCTGTGGGTTGGAGGGGACGACTTGAAGCCAATTCAGAGTAAATCAGGCTGGGATTGGGCAGCACCTGCGTTGATTCCGGGAACTCGGCAAAGATTTCTGTTACGCGGTTCAAAAGTGTCATGACCAGATGTTCCACGTGGAACAACTCTGAGCTGTCTTCGATGCCATTCACTAGAGATGTTTCACGTGGAACAATTCTGCACTTGAATTCATCACCATTGAAAACTCCTTGCTCCACCTCGCAAGAATTTGGTAGATTTCGCGCGATCACAGGACAAGAGGTAGCGTTTTGGGCAGAATCATTGCGGTGACCAATCAGAAGGGCGGCGTCGGCAAGACAACCACAGCTATTAATCTCGGCGCATCCCTCGCTGTCGAACAAAAGCGGACTCTGATCATCGACTGCGATCCGCAAGGCAACACAACTGGAGGTCTTGGGTTCCCCAAGGATCCGTCTCGTCGGACCGTTTACAATGCGATCATTCTTGACGAGCCAGCAGAGCGCGTTATCGTTCAGAGTCAAGTGACCGGCCTCGATCTTCTCCCGTCAGACAAGAACCTAGTCGGTGCAGCAGTCGAGCTCGTCAATATGGAGAACCGCGAATACCGTCTGAAAACCTTCACCGAGCGCATTCGCGTGAATTACGACTTTGTAGTCATCGATTGCCCACCAGCACTCGACTTGCTCACAATCAACGCTTTGGCTGCTAGCGATTCGGTTCTAATTCCAATTCAGTGCGAATACTACGCGATGGAGGGTGTCGCCGAGTTGTACGACACACTTATGAGGCTCCGTCGAGCAATCAATCCTGCCCTAGCAATCGAAGGGATCCTTCTTACTATGTTCGACGATCGCACGACTCTCTCCAAACAAGTCGCAGCGGACCTTCGCAGTTTCTTCGGCTCTCAGGTATTCAGCACTGTCATACCCAGAAATGTGCGCCTCGCCGAGGCACCGAGTCATGGAAAACCAATAATTTTATACGACATAAGTAGTAAAGGCGCTGAAAGCTATATCCAACTCTCTAAAGAGGTAATCGCCAATGACGAGAAACGCGCTAGGCAAGGGGTTGAGTGCGCTGATACGCGAGCCCGAGGCTCCTCAGCCGGCCAATAATCCTCCGACCGGCACACCCAACTCGCCGGCGAGTGCTGCGGGCGTAGCACCCGCACGCGTCCCGGACCTTTCGAGTTCTGTCCTGCAACTGGACATCGATCTGATTGACCCGAGTCCGTTCCAGCCCCGTACGCGTTTCGTCCAGGGCTCACTCGAGGAGCTCGCTCAGTCGATTCGTCAAACCGGTATCGTTCAACCCATCGTCGTTCGCCGAAACGGTCCGCAACGGTATCAACTGCTTGCTGGTGAGCGACGCTGGCGCGCCGCGCAGCTTGCGGGCCTTCATCGCGTGCCTGCAGTCCTTCAGGACGTTACCGACGAGAAGGCAATTGAGATTACGCTTGTCGAGAATCTCCAACGCGAAGATCTGAACCCCATCGAACAGGCGCACGCCTTCGATCGTCTCATTCAAGAGTTCCACCTCACGCAGGAGGAAGCTGCCGTCCGGACCGGCAAGGAGCGGGCGACCATCACCAACGCGTTGCGTTTGCTGCGCCTCGACAAACCGATCCGCGAAATGGTCGAGGACGGACGGCTCACCGGCAGTCATGCTCGCGCGCTTCTCGCGATTGAAAACGAACCGTTGCGACTGGAGACTGCGCGGAAAGCGGCGCGCGGTAGCTTGACAGTTCGCCAGATCGAGCGGCTGGCTACGCGGTCGCGCCGGAACCGTTCACAGAATCAAACGGTCGCACCCGCAATCGACGCGAACACGCGCGCCGCCATTGATGAACTGCAACGGGTTCTTGGCACGCGCGTATTGATCAATCCGTACTCACACGGGCGCCCCGGACAGATTATTGTCGAATACTACACCGAAGGCGATCTTGACCGACTCTACCGCCTCATCGTTGAGAGATAATTCTTGCTTAGCTTTTATTTTGCAGGAGGAGCGAAATGGCTTCCCGGTGGCTAGGCGGAAAATCCAGTAAATCGTCTGAATGGGCTGGATTCATTGACAGCGGCGTGTCGTTTGAAGGAAAAATAACCGTCACCGGCATGTTCCGGATCGATGGCGAAGTGAAGGGGAACATCATCGCGGAAAATGGCCTTCTTCTAGGTGAGCGCGCCCGAGTGGAAGGGCAAATTGACGCGAGCGACGTCACGATTGCGGGTCGGTTCGACGGCCAAATTTTTGCCAAGAGTCGCGTAGAAATCCAGCCGAAAGGCGTGGTGACTGGCGAAATCCACTCGCCGTGCTTGGTCATTCAGCCTGGGGGGGTACTTGATGGTCAGTGCCACATGCTCTCGCCAGCCATCGAAGGACACGAGCCTATCGCAATTCCGATTCGTCCGGCGGTTCCAGTCTAAGAAAATCCAATCTGGAAGTTGGTGTTTGGCGTTTGCGTACGGTGGTTAGTTCGTCGCGGCGTTACGCTTGCTTTGAGTAAGCAAGGCGAAGAAATCATTCGCGTACGACGCGTCCCCGATGTAGTCAGCTGAGGTGAAATCCTTTGGCACAATGCAGGCAATCCACAGTTGTTCGTTCGTCTTGCGGCTCTTAAACGTCCAACAGCGGCCATCTTTACCTGCCACCTGAACGTCCCGCTGTCCCGCTAACAAATAGCCAGCCGATCGCAGCGTAAGCGCCTGCTCTTTGCCAAAAAGGTCGTAACTGAACGGATAGGTCTTCGAGAAATGGACGGGCTGAAACTCAACAGCGGAGTGCTTTTGCCAGGGAAGCTCCGACATTCGCTCTACGGAAAGCACCTCGCCGTGGCTTGTGGCGTACCAGCCGAATGGCACCACGACTTGCCATGAGCGATAGTTCACCGTGCCTCCGTGAGCCAGATGCCATCCCGCCGAAACTACCTGCGGCAGCAGAATGGCAATTAGCAGCAGTACCGCGGCAATCGTGATAGTTCCTTTACCCGGAGCCTTCATAGGGAAAGTCAATTTTACTTGAGAAGCCGTTCCGAGAACCTGCTTCCTGCCCAGCTGGTGTCCGATTTGTACACGCTACAGCGTATAATCGTGCGGCTTGAGCAGTTCGTTATCGAGGAGAGAAGCTTCTTTGGCAGATCCGGTGCGATTGACCTCCGCAGCCAAAGCTGCCGGTTGAGCGGCCAAGCTGAGTCCAGGTCTTTTGGACTCCGTACTCCGCCGCTTACCGCGGCCGTCTGATCCTAATCTTCTCGTTGGCTTCGAAACCAGCGATGATGCCGGGGTGTATCGGCTCACCAACGAGCTCGCGCTCGTGCAGACCGTCGATTTTCTGACTCCGATCGCCGATGACCCTTTCACGTTCGGGCAAATCGCGGCGGCAAATTCGCTGAGCGACATCTATGCCATGGGCGGCAAGCCGGTTTCTGCGCTTTCGATTGTAGGATTCCCCGCGAGTGGCGAAGCAGCAGTGCTCGAGGAAATTCTTCGCGGCGGCCTTTCGAAAATGGATGAAAGTCGCTGCACGATCCTTGGCGGCCATTCGGTACGTGATGATGATTTGAAATTTGGATATGCAGTCACCGGCATCATTGACCCGCAAAAGATTTGGCGCAATATTGGCGCAGTCCCGGGAGATGTGCTAATTCTGACCAAGCCGATCGGTACAGGCGTGATTGCCACGGCGCTGAAAGCAGGGAAGGCGCCGGACGAATCCGTCCAGGCAGCCAACCAGTCGATGAAGCGCCTCAATCGCGACGCTGCTGAAGTGATGCACGAATTCAAGGAATTTGGCGGCGGCGATTCGCCGATTCATGCAGTAACGGACGTGACTGGCTTTGGGTTGCTGGGCCATGCTCGCGAAATGGCCGCTGGGAGTAATGTTTCTCTGCGCATCGACTACACCAATATTCCACTACTGCCCGGAGCTCGCGAAGCGGCTCGCGATGGCTTCCTAGCCGGCGGCTTGAAGAGCAACCGCGATTTCGTTGAATCCTGTGTTGGCTTCGCGGCGAATGTCCCGGACGAGATTCGCGCTCTTCTCTTCGATCCTCAAACGTCGGGCGGCCTGCTCGTAGCCGTTGCCGGAGATCACGCCTCTGCACTTCGCCTCGCACTTGAGCAGAGCCATATCCCGGCGCATCAAGTCGGCGAGGTAATCGCAAAACGCTCGCCGCTCATCAGCGTCTTCTAGTCCTCGTGTAAACTGGCTCGTGTACATCGTATGGACCCAGTCACACACGGAATTGCTGGTGCGCTGATCGGCAAAGCATTCTTCGCGAATCGGAACTCTTCCGCAAGCCGGCCCTCACAATTAATGCATTCAGTTTCAACAGCGCGCGTCGCAATTCTTGCGGTCGCGCTGGGCGCCGTTTTTCCGGACGTAGACATTTTCGTCGACGCATTCTCGCGCGACCCTCTTGCTATTGCGCATTATCATCGCGGTTTCACTCATTCGTTCGTCGGCCTGCCAATTTTTGCTGTCGTGCTTGCTGCCCTGACGCGCGTTTTCTTCTCATGGTATGCAAAGCACTCCGGACGCGAAGAGTGGACGCCTCCTTCGTTCACATTTCTCTTTGCAATCTATGCGACTGGAATCGCGAGTCACATCATCCTCGATGGCTTCACGTCTTTTGGTACGCGCATGCTCAATCCATTTTCGAAAGACCGCGTCGCGTGGGACTTTCTTTTCATCATTGATTTCATTCTCACCGCGCTTCTGCTGGTTCCGCAACTGGCCGCCTGGGTGCATCATCGTCGCGAGATCGCAGAAAAGCGCGCCTTGTCGATATGGGTATTCCTAACTATATCAACGCTCGTAGTTTGGGTCCTTGTGCGCAAAGCGGGATTTCCATTTCACCTGTTGCCTGTAATCGTCGCCTCGGGGATTTTTGCAGCCGTGCTCTTCCTGCCGATTTGCCAAGGCGTTGGTGCACGCATCTCCCGCGCGCGCTGGTGCCAAGTGGGATTTTTTCTGTCCTGCGCTTACATCGTTGCATGCGGCGTCGCGCATCATGCGGCGATGTCTCGCGTGCGCGCATTCGCTTCGCAGCAGCACATCTCCGTTGAAACTGTTGGCGCGATGCCGCTGCCCATCTCGTTTCTTCATTGGGACGGCTTGATCCTTACGCCCAACGGCGTATATCAGTCGCAGTTTTGTCTGCGAGATTCCTTCGCACCGACATTTCACTTCTTCGCCAATTCGCCCCAGAATCGCTACACACAAGAAGCCGTACGACTTGAGCCCGTCCGTACTTTCCTCTGGTTCGCGCGCTTTCCTGTGGTGCATTTCAGCGCTGTGGGTGGCAGAAATCTGGTGGAATATAGGGACTTGCGCTTTTTCAGTGGGGCCTCCCGCCAACCGATGCCATTCACGTTTGGCGTTTTGTTTGATTCTGAAGGGAAAATACTCAACTATGGATGGGTCGGGGCGCAGCTCGTGGTTTCTGAGGAGCGGCAATCCGCAAACACAAAATGAAGATTCAAATTTTCAGTGATATTCATGGCGATGTTAAAACTCTCGGAAAATTGCTTAATGTTCCCGCGGATGTTTATATTTCCGCAGGCGACCTGACGAACTTCGGCAACGGCCACGATACTTGCGGCCCAATTCTCGCGAAGCAAGCTGATCGCGCCTGGGTCATTCCCGGCAACCACGAAACCGTTCAGCAGAATCATGAGTTTTGCGCTAGCGCTGGTCTCGTCGACTTTCATGGGCAGCTTCGCCAGCTCGGCTCGACCTTTTGGGCGGGACTTGGCTATAGCAATCCCACCCCTTTCGATACGCCTGGCGAATACACAGAAGACCAGATCACCGAGGCGCTCAACACCTTCCACGGCCACTCTCCTTTGTATCTCGTTGTGCATGCGCCGCCCTACGGCAGCAAGCTCGACGAATTTGCACCGGGCAAACATGCGGGCAGCCGCGCGGTTCGCGAATGGGTCGAGCGCGAGCAGCCGGAAATGCTTTTCTGCGGGCACATCCACGAATGCGGTGGAAAAAGCGACCAGATCGGGCGCACTCGCTGCTTTAACGTAGGCAAACGGGGTTATCTGCTCGATCTGCCCTAAACGTCACACCGCGGCGCTAGGCTTTCGGAGGTTTGTTTTTGAATTTACTGCGCGAAGGAAGGGGATCGCTGCGGTTTAAATACCACTGTTGCCCAATTCCCACCAAACTGCTCGTAAAAATATAAAGCACCAATCCGCTGGAATAGAGGAAGAGAAAAATTCCGAATGCGAGCGGCATCAGCGTCATCATTTTCTGCTGCGCCGGATCGGTCATCGTCTGCGGCGTCATTTTCGTCATGTAGTACATCGCCACAGTCATCAGGATCGGCAAGATGTAATACGGATCCCGCGCCGACAAATCATGTATCCATCCGAACCACGGTGCGTGGCGCAGCTCAATCGAAAATTCGAGCATACGATACAGCGCCCACCAGATCGGAAACTGGACTAGCTGCGGCAAGCACGAGCCGAGCGGATTTACGCCATGCTCTTTGTAAAGCGCGCCGATTTCCTCCTGCATCTGTCGCCGGCGTGGATCGCGCATTGAATATTTCTTGTACTTCTCTTGAATGGCCTTCTGTTTTGGCGCCACGTCCTGCATCTTCTTCATTGAGCGCCAGCTCTTCGCCTTGAACGGGAAAAGAGCCATGTTGATGGCCAGGGTTAGCAGCACGATGTCCCAGCCATAATTCGGTACGTACTTGTAGCTCCACTTGAGAATCTTCAGTAGCGGCTTAGCGATGAAACTCATGTAGCCGAATTGCACCAGGCCGGTCAGATTCGGCTCGAGCTTGCCAAGCTCCGACAACTCCTTCGGTCCCACGTAAAGTTGCACTTCCCATGGGCCGGGCGTCTGCGACCCTGCGGCCATTTCCGGAACAGGAACCTGCGAAGTCTTTCCTTCTTCTGTCACGTTCTGCGTCTGCGTCCAGTCCCAGAGATTCATTCCCGGACGGTTCGGCAAAAACGCTGCGGTAAAGAATTGGTCTTCGATTCCGGCTGCGTCAATAAAGCCCGTGACCTGCACCGGAATCTCATGCGTCTTCACACCGAGCTTTTTGTAAGACAAGGCCTCGATCTTGTTGCTTTCACTGTAGAAAACCTGCGTCAGCGCCGAGGCGTTCGGCACAGATTGATCACCAAAACCGCCGCCCCACGAAATTCCGACAGACAAAGGCTGCCCGTCTAGCGTCGCCGAAACGCTCAGCTCTATCTTGTAGCCAATATCAAACTTCAGTTGCTTGAGCACATCCAAGTGGCCGTCGCTCCACTCGAAATCCACTTCGCTGGGCGCGTGCACATCGGTCGAGGAACCTTTCACGACATAGAGGCCATTGTTTGCCGCCGCGGTGAGCCTCGGATCGTCCAAGTGGATCGACAGCGGCCAAGCATTCAACTGTCCCGCCGCTGACGCATTCACCAATTCTTGAGGCTTGGGTGGAGTTTCATTGTCGCGATACTTGTCCAGCTTCCAGCTATGAACCACGCCTCCGTGATTTGAAAGCTCGACACGATAAAGCGGACTCTCGACAGCAATTATTTCCTCTTGCGCAGCTTCTTTGCGCGGAGCCGAAGCATGTGTTGTTGTTTCAGCTGCGGTGGAAGTCTTGCTTTTCTCGGTTGCAGCCGGAGCAGGCGCGACAGCGGAAGGCGTTGGTTTTTGTGACTGAACTGTCGCTGCGGGAGGATTTGTTTCTGCGGGCTTCGCGGGAACAGCAGGCTTGTAAAAACGCGACCACAACATCAAAACCAAAACCATCAACAACAGGGCCAGTCCAGCGCGCTGCTCGTCGCTCAACGCAAAACCTCCACGGCCCTGCCGTCACCTGGAGCTGCTACGTTTCGCGAGTCGTGCGTCTCACGTTCCCGCTCCGCCGCTTCTTCCGGTACGGGATCATACCCTCCCACAGAGAATGGGCGGCAACGTACCAGGCGCTTCGCTGCAAGCCACGTGCCGCGCCGCGCGCCGAACCGTTCGACCGCTACGTAGGCGTACTTCGAACAAGAGGGGGAGAATTTGCATCCGCCGCCAAGAAACGGGCCCAGAAAAATCTGGTACGCCCGGATGCTTGCCAGCGCAAACCACAGACCTATGCTGGTTCGCTTCATTCTGTTTCTCGCTTTTGCCGGGGAAGCAGAGAGAGCAGCTCCGTTTCGAGCTTCGCGAACTTCAGCGTTGCCGCTGCTCGGCTCGGATGTATCACCATGTCCCACCCCGGAGCAATTTCCTCTCGATGGAGTCGCAATATCTCTCGCACGCGCCTACGAATTCGGTTGCGCACCACGGCGTTGCCCAAAGCCTTCTTCACGCTCATTCCAAACCGATCCCGAGGCAACCCATTGCGGCGCACAAAAATCACGAATGTTGCTCCCGCGCGGCGTCGTCCCATGCGATACACTGCGTCAAACTCCGCACGCTTCACTAGCCGCCATTCGCGAGGCAAATTACGCTTCGGCGGATGCTCGGCGACAGGTCTTTCTTCTGTCACGGGGGATGCTAAACACGCGTCAGCGCGTGCCGCCCCTTGGCGCGACGCCGCGCCAGCACTTTGCGGCCATTCTTGGTCTTCATTCGCGAGCGAAAGCCGTGCTTCTTATGGCGCCGGCGAACATGCGGTTGAAAAGTGCGCTTCGGCAAAGAACTTTCTCCTTAATTAAACGGGCGCGACGTTGAATTCGAGATGCGGCGCCTCAGCCTGCAATAATCCACCCAACGGAAATAACTAGTGTATTCGACCGAACAGAACTAATCAACTTTTAACGGCTAAGTTCAGGAGACGCGCGGCGTTGCCGCCAAGAATTTTCGCGCGATCAGCTTCCGGGATATGTAGGCTGCCCAACGATTTGAGCATTTCCGGGATGCTGCCAATCTGATGCGGATAGTCGCTGCCCGCCAGAATGTGCTCCGCGCCAGCAAAATCAATCGCGAGTTTCAGCGCCAGCGGATCGAAGTTCACCGTGTCGTAGTAAAACTGCTTCAGATATTCGCTCGGCGGCTTCGAGATCTTCGCTCGGCATTCCTTAAAGGCATGGAACCCACGGTCCGCGCGCTCCGCTATATAAGGAATCGCGCCGCCCAGATGGCTCAACACCCATCGAATCCGCGGAAAGCGCTCTGCAACGCCGCTGAACACAAGCTTTTCCGCCGCCAGCGTCGTATCGAATAAAAAACCGACCAGCGGCATCAGCCAGTAATCCTGCATCGCTTCCACGCCCACCGGCGCCGTCGGATGAATGTGCAGAATCGCACCGGCCTCATTCGCGACTTCGTACAACGGCCAGAAACGCTCATCCGCCAGTGCAACACCGTTGATGTTGCTGAAAAGCATCGCACCGCGAAACCCGAGCTGTCGCGTCGCGCGCTCGAATTCCCTTACCGACGCCGCTGGGTCGTTCAAGGGTAACGTAGCCAGCGCCACAAACTTTCCATTCTTGCGCGCCACAACATCTGCAAACGCATCGTTTACCAGCGCCGCGAGCCCCGCCGCATTTGCCGGCGTCTCCACATGGGTTCCGGGTGTCGTCAACGAAATCACCTGCACGTCCACGCCATACTTCGCCAGCTCTTGTTCGCGAAAATCGATATCGCGATGCCCGCGCACGGCTACGTTGTAATCCCCCGGATAGTGCAGCCGCGGATTGCCCTCGGCATCGATATCAACCGTCACCGCGCTGCGGCCCTTTCGTAATTCCTCTAGATACGCCGGCGGATAGTAATGATCGTGAAAATCGATGATGGCCATGAGTCAATTTTCCCCCGAAACTTTGGTGCGCTCTGCGAGATCTCTGCTCATGAGCAGATCTGGCCGGTTGCGCTGCGTTTTCTCGACTGCCATTCGCTTCCGCCAGCGACGAACTTCTTCATGGTTCCCGCTCACCAGAACCTCCGGCACTTCCCAGCCGCGAAAATTCTGCGGGCGCGTGTAATGTGGATAATCCAGGATCCCGCGGGCAGGCTCGGAGGCGTTGAGAGTCTGCGGCCGCACTGTTGACGAATCGTCCATATAATTCATCGTAGCCGAGGCAAACGACTCGTTTGTCGCCGAATCCTCGTTACCCAACGCACCCGGAATAAGCCGTGTCACTGCGTCAAGAACCATGGCTGCCGCCAGCTCTCCTCCAGAGAGCACGAAGTCACCAATGGAAATCTCATCTGTAGCCAAATATTGCGAGACGCGCTCGTCTACTCCTTCGTACCGTCCGCAAATCAGAGTGATACGTTCCAATCGCGAAAACCGCCGTGCTGTCTCCTGTCGAAATGCCTTCCCCGCAGCGGAAAGCAGAACAATCGCCGCCTTCTCCCCCGCAGTGGCACGCGGCGTATCGTCCGTGGGAGCCATCAGAGATTCCACGGCTTCGAAAATCGGCTCCGGCTTCAGCACCATTCCTTCGCCCCCGCCAAACGGTCGGTCATCAACGGTGCGGTGGCGGTCGTGCGTAAAATCCCGCAAATCGTGCACGGCAACATCAGTGAGCTTCGCTTCACGCGCCCGTCGGACGATGCCGTAATCAAGCGGCCCGCGAAAAAACTCTGGGAAAATCGTGATGATGTCGAAGCGCATCAGTGAATCTTACCGCAATCACCATCGCGGCTTCAGCGATTCGATTTCGTGGGGTTCAGATCGAGAAGACCTTCAGGGAGCACAACCTCAATGCGTCGGTTCGCTACGTCAATGCCCTTGCAAATTTCCACTGCCAGCGGAATGAGCAGTTCTCCGGACCGCGCATCGACGAGAAGAATCGGTGTTCCCGCCACATTCTCACCCGTAAATTGTACGTCTCGCACGACCCCGAGCTTGGCGGCCGCGCCACCGCTCATTTCAAACACTTCGCAGCCAATCAGGTCGCTCACATAATAGCTGCCAACGGGTAAAACAACTCGCTCCACCAGTGGCACTTGTACTTCTAGGCCGACCAGCTTCTCCGCGTCAGAAATGGAATGGGATTCTTCGAAGTGAAAGATCGCTTGGCCGCCGCGACTTTGGCTTAACCAGCAACTCTTGATCGCGGCGTTGCGCGGCTCGTTCTTGCCATCCCAAAGCAGCGCAGACTTCAGGCGCGTGAGCCGTTCGGGAAAATCGGTGAGAATTCCGGCGGCAACTTCGCCCCGTCGCCCGTGCGGGCGCAGGATTCTGGCCAAAGTGACGCGATCGGCTGGGGAATCGCTCACGCTATTCGAGTATTTCCAATGTAAACCGTTTCTTCAGCTTCATGCCAGCCGCGCCCAGCAGGGTGCGAATGGATTTTGCCGTGCGGCCTTGGCGCCCAATTACTTTTCCAAGGTCGTCGGGCGCGACTCGCAATTCAAGCACTGTAACCTGCTCACCTTCGATTGATTTTACTGAAACCTGGTCAGGATGGTCGACAAGAGCCTTCGCGATCTCCTCAACGAGCTCCTTCATGAGATACCTCCGGGAGCGAGAATTTGCGCTGGAGCTTCGAGCCCGGGTGTTGGGAACCTGCGGCTAAACGTGCGGCGGTTTAGGCTATCTTTTGATGGCGCAAGAAACTGCGGACGGTATCGCTGGGTTGCGCACCGCATCCGAGCCAATACTTGATTCGCTCGGTGTCTAGTTTCACTGCAGCAGGTTTCTTCAAAGGATCGTAAGTCCCTACAATTTCAACGAAGCGACCGTCGCGAGGGCGGGTCTTTTCAATCACAACAACACGGTAGGCTGGCTGCTTCTTCTTGCCAATGCGGGACAAGCGAATCATCAACACTCGGTATATTCCTCCAAAAAGGCAGTTCCGAGTATAGCGTAAGCTTCCGCAATTTCAAAAGCCCAATAAAACTGTGCTTTTGACCCAGTGAATCACCCTACTGGATGGCAATCTGCCGACGGATTTGATACCGGATCGGCGGCCCGCACGCGGTCAGCGCCGCGTCATCGCACTCACGTTCCGAAACCTCCACCGGATTGTCCATCGTTGCTGACAGTACATGCCCATCCGTCAGGCTAACGCGGATGACATCGTCGAATGTCTCCTTGCCGATCGAAGCGACATATTTCCCGGCCTGATTCTTGCCGACCTCCACCCAGTTGTTGGGCGTATCCGTAACGGGAGTATGCATCCATGCGGCTGGCATGTGGATTTTGGGCTGCGTCGGGGGCACATGCCGCACAAGTAGGGTCACGACGTTGGCGCTGCGGTCGACGCTCTGCACGGTGAGTTCGAAATCAATCGAGTCTTCACCCAGAATCAAACCTTCTCCTGCGGCCCACGAGTTAGGGCCGCCAATCTTTACGTAGGCGTGATTTCCTGTGCTCTTCAGTTCCGGGTTTCGAAGCGCCATCATTAAATCCGTGTAGAACGTGAAGAGGTCCAGTGTAGGCCCCACCAAGTCCGAGCCTGCATGCTGCAAATCCGGAAGTTGCGGGCGCGAACCCGGATCCAGTGACAAAATCTGGCGAAAGTCAGGAGGAACCGGTGCAGTCTGGCCATTCCATACTACGCCGGACCATTGATACTCTTCGTAGAAATGGCTAGCGGCGTCTTTCTTCACCATGCCATCAGCCTGTGCTTCATAGCTCATTGTTTTCAGTCGGTCCTTATTCGTCGCTTTCATGTGGTAACTGATTTTTTCTCCCTCTCGATATTGCCGACTGAACGGACTCATCTCTGGAGATCCCGCCGAACTGCTTTGCTGGCCGCCTCCATATGTGCCCAGTGCTCCAAGCCCAGCAAAAAACACAAGAACTGCGGCGATTGCCTTCATTGGTTTCTCCCTTTGATCCCCTCGCAGAATAGTTGGATCTCTTGCTTTAGAATCTGCTCTGTTCCCCGGAACGGCGGCCCTTCAACAGCCCACACCGCTGTTAAACCGAGATGAATCGTCTTAAAGACCGCAATTAACGACGCGATATTCAAATCTCCGCGTACCAGTCCGCGCGACTGCAAGCCTCGGAAGAGGTCTTCCAAGGGGGGATCGATCGCCTTCTGCATTTCCATCATGTACGGAAGAATTTCTGCGGTTCGCGCAAACATCTGTGCCAGGAACACGCGAACGAATTGGTGATACGGCTTCTTGAGGCGAAACTGGAACCGCAGAAACTCCGACAGAATCCAGTCGATCGGTTTCTTCGACGCTTCAAAATCCGGGATCTTCGCCTGCACCTTACGATCGATTTCCACCATATACGCGACGAGGATGTCTTCTTTGGCTTGAAAATAGTTGTAGACCGTCCCCTTGCCGATGTCAGCCACGTCCGCGATGTGATCCACCGTCACACTGGCAAAGCCGTGTCGTGAGAAAAGATCGATCGCCGTGGAGACGATCCGTGCACGCAGCGCAGCATGCTTCCTTTCCCTTCGCGAGTTATTTCCATCTGTGACCATGGTCATTTATGACTATAGTCACACATAGGCAGATGTCAAGGAGTGAAGATCTCTAGATGGTTCTTACTACTGGGTCAGGCCGGAGCGGAGCTTGCCGAGGCCGCGCATCTTGCCGCGCATGGTGTTGCCGTACATCTTGATCATCCGGCGCATCTCCGCGTATTGCTTGAGGACTTCGTTTACTTCCTGGACGCTGGTGCCGCTGCCGCGCGCGATTCGCTTGCGCCGCTTGCCGTCAATCAGATTATGGTCGTCGCGCTCGGCTGCAGTCATGGAGTTGATGATCGCCTCCGCAACTTTCAAACGGCTCTCATCCAGCTCCGTATTCTTAGGTAGCTTCGCGAACGGCCCAATTTTTGGAAGCATTCCCATCAGTTGCTCGATTGAGCCCATTTTCCGAATCTGCCGCAGCTGATCGCGAAAATCCTCCAGTGTGAACTCATCGTGCGTAAGCTTGTGCTGCAGCTCGCGCGCCTGCTTTTCGTCGATGGTCTTTTCGGCTTTTTCGATCAGCGTCAACACGTCGCCCATGCCGAGAATGCGCGAGATAATCCGGTCAGGGTGAAACTGCTCGATGGCATCGTACTTTTCGCCGATGCCCGCAAATTTCACGGGTGCTCCTGTCACCCTGCGAATAGAAAGCGCAGCGCCGCCGCGTGCATCTCCGTCGAGCTTCGTTAGAACCACTCCCGTGATGCCCAGGCGCTTATGGAATTCTCCAGCCGAGCGAACTGCGTCCTGGCCAATCATCGCGTCGGCAACAAACAGAATCTCCGCTGGCGACAGCTCCTTTTTCAGCGCAGATAGTTCGTTCATCAGCTCGTCGTCAATGTGCAGACGACCCGCCGTGTCAACGAGCAAAACGTCGTAAGCGGAAAGCTTCGCTTCGCGCATCGCACCGCGGACCAGTTCGAGCGGTTTGTCCGTCTCTTTTCCGGGCCAGTTTGGCGTGTCAGTCGCTTTGGCCACTTGAGCCAGCTGTTCACGCGCCGCTGGGCGGTAGACGTCCGTCGAAACGACTACCGGACGATGCCCGTGCTCTCCCAGCCATTTGCCCAGCTTGCCAGTGGTCGTCGTCTTGCCGGAGCCTTGCAATCCAACGATCATCCAAACTGATGGCGGCCGCGACGCGAACTGCATTCGCACTTCTTTGCCGAGAAGCTCGGAAAGCTCATCCCGAACGATTTTTACCACCTGCTGGTCTGGGGACAGTTGCAGCAGCACCTCGGAGCCCAGCGCTTTTTCTCGGATGTGTGCGACGATTTCGTCAACCACGCCAAGATTCACGTCTGCGTCGAGCAGAGCTTCGCGAATCTGCGCGAGTCCGGAATCGAGGTGCTCCTCGGTCAGCTTTCCTTGACCGCGGAGATTCTTGAAGGCACGCTGAAGCTTGTCTGTAAGATTTTCAAACATGAGCCGTGTCGTTCCTTCACAAAAATAACACGGCATTTGCGCGAATGCGAGCCGTCCTCCATCTCGGATTCCACGAAAAAGCCCGCATGCTGTGAAAATCTCCTCTGAATTTTATGGCCAAAAATGCGCCTTTTCGGTATATTAAACAATTGCGCTGAATGAGCTGGCCCCACCTGAGCGGGTCTGCCGAGAAAAACACATGAATCGACCTATGGATAAGGCGCAGTCGTCTCAACTACGCACCGATTTGCCGGTGTTCCACCCGGGCGATACGATTCGCGTCAACGTGAAACTACGCGAAGCCGAGGGCGGAAAGGAAAAGGAGCGCATCCAGCCATTTGAGGGCGTCGTGATCAAGCGCCGAGGCCACACCGCAGGCGCAAGCTTTACCGTGAGGCGCGTCAGCTTCGGCATCGGCGTAGAGAGAATTTTTCCGTTGCATTCGCCCATGATTTCCTCAATCGAAATCGTCCAACAGGGAAATGTGCGCCGCGCCAAACTTTATTACCTGCGTGGTTTGAAGGGCAAATCGGCCCGCATCAAGCGCGCAGCGCGAACCGATCAGCCGACTTCAGCCAAGCAATCTGCCGAGTAACGTCCGGCCCACGCGTTTCTGGCGGGGCTGCCGGCCAGAGTAGCCATTTCCTTCTGAAAGGAACTCGATTACTTCAAGCTTCGATACGCCCCTCAAAATTCACTTGACCCTGACGTTACGTCAGGGTTCATCATCCTCACTGGAGAGTTCAAGTGAAGGACAGCAGGCCAAAGCTGTACCAGGCGCATCAGTTCGCTCAGATTGCCGGAGTGACGGTTCGTACTTTGCATCATTATGACCGTCTCGGATTGCTCAAGCCGCAACACCGCTCCGCCAGCGGTTACCGTCTGTACGCCAATGGTGACCTCGTTCGTCAGGAGCAAATCGCCGTTCTGAAATTTCTTGGCCTATCGCTCAACCAGATTCGCGATCTGCTTAAAGAAAAATCTCCGTTGCGGGAAACATTGCAGCGCCAGCAGCGAGTGCTTGTTGAGAAACGCCGCCAACTCGACCGGGCGATTCACGCGATCAGTAAAGCTCAGAAATCACTCGGGTCAAGACGGAGACCGGACTGGGAGTCTTTTAAACAAATACTGAGGGAAATCAAAATGCAAAACGACACCGACTGGATGAAAAAGTACTACAGCAAGGAAGCGCTCGCGAAACTCGAAGAGCGGAAAGCATTATGGTCGCCGGAGATGCAGGAGCGAGTCAGCAAAGATTGGGCAGCTCTCTTCAAGGACATCGAGGCTTCTCTGGACGAGGATCCCGCCAGCTCAAAGGCGCAGGCTCTAGCGGCGCGCTGGAAAGACCTAATCCAGCGTTTCACCGGCGGAGATCCAGAGATTCAGAAGGGCTTGAATGCGAAGTACGACGACCGGGAAAACTGGCCGGCCGATGCAGAGAAATTCAGATTCGTCCGGAAATTCAAACTTTCATCATGCGGGCGATGAAACTCGCTGGAGGCCGTTGAGATGGACGCCAAGGAAATCTTCCTGCGAATCTGGGATCGTGAAGCCACAACAACCGTCAAGGTAATCCGGGCGTTTCCTCCGGACAGCCTCGACGTGAAACCACACGAGCGTTCCCGTTCCATTCGTGATCTGGCGTGGCAGTGTGTCATCGATGAACGCGTCATCGAAAAAATCATCGACGGCTCTAGCGATCTCCGCAACGTCCCGCCGAGCCCGCTTCCGCCCCAAACGACGGAAGAGATCGCATCGGCGTACGAAGCTGCTCATCATGCCGCGTTGGAAAAGATGCGGCGTCCTGAAACACTGTTCAGTAAGACAGTGACCGTAACTATGCGGGGCGGATCAGTTGAACTCGAACAGGCAGAAACGATCTGGGGAAATTTGCTCGACCAGATCCATCATCGCGGCCAGTTGACGATTTATCTCCGTCAGGCTGAGGGCAAAGTGCCCGCGATTTACGGACCTTCTGGCGATGAAGGAATGAGCTTCACGGCGTAAAGCCATTGCTCGTTCGAAAGTTTCCACAAACAACTCGCCGCGACATGCGAGACCGCTGTGATAGAATTCCGCGCGATGGCGCGGCTCTGCTGTACACGCTACGAGTTGCAGGCACGAAAACAAGGATGGATGCGCATCTGCGGAATCGACGAAGCAGGGCGCGGGTCGCTATTCGGTCCTGTTGTAGCAGCTGCCGTCGTTCTCAATCCTCGGCGCCGCATCGTAGGTCTCGACGATTCCAAGAAGCTCACTCCCGAACGCCGCGCTGAACTTGCTCCGCGCATTCACGAACATGCTTTGGCGTGGGCCGTCGCCGAAATCGACGCGAGCCGCATCGACGCATGGAATATCTATCAAGCGAGCAAACAGGCGATGCTCGCCGCGGTGGAAAACATCCGGCCCATGCCCGACTACTTGCTAGTTGACGCTATGGAGTTGCCTCTGCCCATTGAACAGAAACCTCTCATTCACGGAGACGCGCGTTCCGTTTCGATCGCCGCGGCATCAATATTGGCCAAGGTCGAACGAGACCGCTTGATGGACGATTTCGACCAACTGTACCCGCAGTACGGCCTCAGCACCAACCGCGGCTACAGCACTCCCGACCATCTCGAAGCCCTTCGAAGATATGGTCCAACACCTCTGCACCGATTCTCATATGCTCCAGTGCGTGAATCGATCTGTTGGTCTGTGAACGCCACCCAAGAAGCGCTCCCGCTCGCTCTTTGAGGAGTTCATACCTCGGATATCGCAATCAGTACTCATATCAAACCTACAGGAAACCATAACTGGATACGGTTTTAGGGATCTCCTTCCCGAAGGTTCCCGCTCTAATTTCTAAGTAAACTCTTGAATGATAGTTATTTAGATAACCTCATTGTCGAGGGGGCGTCAGCGTGCATGCCAGAATGCGGGGCCAATATTAATCTCGGTGACATAGAATCTCTTTTTTTGACTTGGAATTCTAAAAATCCAATGAGTTCGGTTCTCTCAGGGCTACCTGCTGTCAATTCATTCTCAGGAGGAATCATGCGGAATATTAGCGAGAGGAAATCGTCCTTTCTCGCATTTACGTTTCATTGCACAGCGCTTTTAGCGCTTCTTCTTGCTTTCAGTTTCGTCGCGCGCGCACAATCAACAGCAATACTTCAAGGTTCTGTAGTTGATACATCGAATGCCGCTGTACCGAACGCCACAGTGACAATTCATAATCAAGGAACGGGCGTTGACGTAACGACAAAGACGGATCAAAGCGGATATTACGTGATGCCAGGACTTCTACCTGGCGTATACCAAGTCACCGTCACTGCTAGCGGCTTCCAAACATATGTCGTGAAAGACCTGAAACTCGATGTGGCTAGCGCCGTTACCCAAAACGCGCAGCTCACAGTTGGCCAGGTAACTCAGGAAGTAGTCGTTTCTGGCGGCACGCCGCTTGTGAGCACCAACAGCGTTTCGGTCAGCCAGGTGATCACACAGAAAACCGTGCAGGAGATTCCTCTCAACGGTCGTCACTTTCTCGACCTTGCGCCTCTAACACCCGGGACGATGACTCCGCCGCAGAATGGCTTTTTGGTTGACCCGCTGCAAGGTCTGGGATCCTTAAGCATCGACACCGCCGGCCAACGCGAAACCACGTTGAACCTCTTGGTCAACGGCATCAACCTGAATGATGAAGTTCAGAATCAAGCAACATTCCAGCCGTCCATCGACACCGTTGCAGAATTCAAGATCGATAACTCCACGTTCCCTGCCGAATATGGCCGCAACTCAGGAGCCATCGTCAACATCGCGACACGTTCGGGCACCAATGAATTCCACGGCGAAGCGTTTGATTTCCTTCGCAACAACTATTTCGATGCGCGAAATTTCTTTAACCCTACGAGCTTTAACGGTGTGCCGCAGGCGCAGTCGCCTCTGATCCGTAACGATTTCGGCGGCGACCTCGGTGGCCCGATCAAGCGGAACAAAGCATTCATGTTCTTGAGCTACGAGGGGTTGCGGCAACTCCATGCTCTGAACCTCGATGCTCTGGTTCCGGCGTCCGGAACTACGTCATCTGATCCCACGGTGAACAACATCCTTAAGCTGCTTCCTACACCGAGCCAGCCCGTTGGAGCAGGGGTGGCGTCCGGCTCCTTTATTGGTGTCACGAACGCGCCGGTGATTTTAAACATTGGAACAGCTGACGTGAGTGTAAGCCTCACTAGTGCCGATCAGTTGCACGGCTATTACGCCATCGAGAAGGACCATCGGTTCCAGCCGACCTCGGGAACAAATCTTCCTGGGTTCGGCGACACCCGCGACGGTTCCCGTCAACTGCTGACCCTAAGTGAAAGCCACATTTTTAACCCAAACCTGACCAACCAGGTTCGCCTTGGTTTCAACCGCTTGTTCATTACCTTCTTGCCGAACGATGGCAATGTGACACCGGCCGGAGTCGGAATCGGTCTTCCGGCGGGAGTTCCGCAGTTCGGCCTGCCGAGTATCACCATCCAGGACATTGGAATCGAATTTGGCAACCCGCAAGGCGAGCCTCAGGGACGCGGCGACACAACTGTTGCGTTCAATGACACCGTAAGCTGGCTCAAGGGACGCAATTCCTTCGACTTTGGCGTGGATGTCAGCCGTTTTTACAACAACAACATTGGAGAAAACGTCGGGTCATTCGTTTTCAGCACACTGACAGATTTTCTGAATGACTCAGCTGGTTCGTTCACCACGCAGGAAGGCAACTCAGATGACAAAATCCTGATGCCCTCTTGGGGAGCTTTCGTTCAGGACAGTTTTAAGTGGCGGCCGAATGTCACCTGGAGTCTCGGTTTCCGCTACGATTGGAACTCGACGCCATCGGAAGCGACCAATAAGTTCGCCAATTTTGATCCGGCGACCGATGCGCTAATTCCGGGAATCTCGCAGCCGTTTCAGACCAATAATAAACTCTTCCAACCGCGCTTGGGGGTGGCTTGGGATCCCTGGGGCGACGGCAAAACTTCGATTCGCGTCGGTTACGCCATTCTCGCCCAGCAGCCAACCACGAATATGGTTTCAGGGTTGAGCGGGAATCCCCCGTTCGCAACCCCATTTGCCGCAACTGCGGCAGCGAATGGCCCCATCACGCTGGAAAACCCGCCAGTAACGCCGAAGGGCATTTCGCCGTTCGCGGTGGATCCGAACTTTCATGACGCGTACGCGCAGGACTGGAACTTCACCATCCAGCGCGAACTGACAAATACGCTGGGACTCCAAGTAGCATATGTCGGTTCGAAGAGCACCCATTTGCAGGAAGAATTAAACGAGAACCAGCCTGCGGTGGTTGCCGGAGTCTTTTCTCCGGTCACCGCGGCTCCCTTCCCGAACTTCGGCGAGATCGAGGAAGTGACCAGCAATGGCAATTCCAATTACAACGCCCTGTGGGCCACTCTCAACAAACAAGTCAGTCACGGATTCCAGTTCCTTGCATCGTACACGTATTCGAAGTCCCTCGACTATTCGTCGCTGGATTTCCTCAATCCTCCAAATATTTTCCCGCAGGACAGCAATAACTTGAGAAACGAATACGGCCCTTCAGATTTCGACGCCCGGAACCGTTTCGTGTTTAGTGGGTTCTATGAACTGCCATTCAAGGGCAATCGGGCAATCTCCGGTTGGCAGCTTGCCGTCATCACCCAGGCTCAGAGCGGGAATCCGCTGACTGGTTTTGTAAGCGGTGTAAGCAGTCTCTTCCCGGGCGAGGTGGTTCGTCCGGATGTAAGCGGTCCGATTCAAACCGAAAGTGTCGCGGCAGCGCCGGTTAACGGAAAGCCATTTTATGGAGTTCAGTGGATTGCCAATCCCCTCGTGTTCAGCTCTCCGTGCACCGTCGCGCCGGCACCGCTGGCTTGTTCGCCGGGTAACGAGGGTAGAAACACGATCATCGGTCCAGATTTTCTGGACACAGATTTCTCGCTGATCAAGGTCACGAAGATCACCGAACGGATTGGCACTGAATTCCGTGCTGAAGCGTTCGACATCTTCAATCACCCGAACTTTGGCGATCCAAATCTGAACTTCGGCAGTGCCACATTCGGTGACATCACGAGCACGCGTTTCCCAACGGGCGATTTCGGCTCATCGCGTCAGCTCCAGTTCGCGCTCAAAATAACCTTCTAATCACAGCTATTTAACCCGAGGCGGGATCGCCGACAAGCGTCCCGCCTTTTCTGCTGCCGTCGCTCAGTTTGAGCTACGTCTCTTCTCGCCTTCAGAATCGCGCAAGTTGCTGATAGAAAGCTGCTTTCGTTATTGGAACCAAAGTACCAGATACCCTTTCCCTACACCCCTACTTCATACCAGCTCCATTGAACCGCAATTTAGTGTTTATTGTAGGAAGGGCCCTTTATGGACCAAACTGTCAAAACCAAAGACACCCCTGTGCCCGCGCGGCGAAGTTCAGCGGCTGAACACCAGAAGACTGTTCTATTGAACGAAACTTCTGCTGTTCCCAACGCAGTGCGTTCCTCCAGCGTGCGCGCATCTGCCGCTGGCAGCTTCGCCTCTCCGAATCTGAATCTCTCGTCGAGCAGCCTTGCCGCGCTCTCTCAACGCTACGACGTTTTGAGCGAAGCTGGTCACGGCAACATGGGCTACGTCTACAAGGCGCGCGACCGCGAGACCGGCGAAACCGTAGCGCTGAAACTCATCAAGCCGGAAATTGCCTCCGATCAGGCGATGACGGAGCGCTTCAAGAACGAACTACTCTTCGCTCGCCGTATCACTCACAAGAACGTGTGCCGTGTCTATGAATTCAACCGTGTCGGCGGTATCGCATATACCTCTATGGAATTCGTCGAGGGCGAGAGTTTGCGCTCCGTCTTCAGCCGTTTTGGCGGGCTTCCCGTGCGCAAAGGAGTGGATCTTGCGCTCCAGATTTGTTCGGGTCTGCGCGAAGCCCACGCCCAGGGAATTGTGCACCGCGACTTGAAGCCCGAAAACGTAATGATCGACGACCATGGCAACGTGAAGATTATGGATTTCGGCATCGCCCGCTCGATGGAAGCCGGCACGCGTATGACGGGCGCAATGATTGGTACGCCAGCGTACATGGCGCCGGAACAGGTTTCCGGCAAGCCGGTTGACTATCGCACGGACATTTATGCTCTCGGTCTCATCCTTTACGAAATGTTCACTGGTACGGAGACATTCCGCGCTGACACAGCCGTCGCAATTGCGCTCAAGCAAATGCAGGAAATACCGGCGCCGCCGCACGACATAGACCCGAACATTCCCGTCTACATCGAACGCGCCGTTCTAAAGTGCCTCGAAAAGGAGCCGTCCAAACGGTTCCAGTCAATCGCGGAATTGGAGAGCGCTTTGCGTTCGACGCGCGTGACCGGAGCGCCAATCACATCGAGTCCGTCGGCGGTGGCAACCGCTCTTCCAATGTCGGCAAGCCGCGTCGCACTGGTTACGCACAACCAGGAGCCTCTCCTGAAACCCAAGCGCAAGTTCCAAGGCGCATGGGTGATTGGTCTCGTGCCTGCAATCCTCATCATCGTTGGCGGGCTGAAGGCTATGCAGATAAGCAAACTGGCCGTGCAGATTCAGCCTCCAGCAGTGTCGCCCGCGCCGATTCCTCCGAAAGAAGCTTTCGTAATTCCGCCGCCAGCGCCGGTGGAAAAATCGCCGGAGCCGACTCCCTCCAAGCCGAGACCATCGGAAGTCTTTCCCCGCATGGAATGGGGCAATCGAACGCCAAGGTCCGCGTCAGATCCGAATACTTACATTTGGGTCGGTCGTTTTGAACGCGAAGACCGCGCCCAGGAAGTTGCCAAACGAATCGAAGATCAGAATCTCCCCGTCGACATCAAGCCGCGGCGGCTCGGAAACCAACAGTTCTTCGCGGTATTCACCGGCCCGTACCAACCTGCCGAAGCGCAGAAGATACTGGAATGGCTCAAGACCGTGGGTTTTCCGAAAGCACGCAAAGTCGAGACGGGACAAAATCAATCCGGAAAGCGGACGCTTTCGCAAAACTGACGCGCATGAACACTAAAGGCGATATCGAAATCGAATTTGGCGCGAGTAGTGATGTAGGCCGCGTGCGCGAAAACAACGAAGACAGTTTTCGCGTTGCGCCGGAGATCAATCTGTTTGTCCTTTCGGATGGTATGGGAGGCCAATCCTCGGGCGAAATCGCCAGTCGCTTGGCTTCCGAAACAGTAATCGCGCACTGTCGCGAAGCGGCGGAGAATCCTGCCCTTCCGTTTGTCGGAACGATGACGGAAGGCGCGTCGGAATTCGGCAGTCGCTTAGCGAGCGCCTTTAACCTTGCCAATCACGCAGTACATCAAGCAGCTGAGTCGAACCCCGCCCTGCGCGGCATGGGCACGACTTTAGTCGCGGTGGTGTTCACCGACGAGCGTGTGAGCGTCGCGCACGTAGGAGACAGCCGCGTTTATCGCCTTCGCAACGGCCGACTCGAACTTCTGACGCAGGACCATTCATTCATCGCCGAACAAGTCCGTCAGGGACATATGACGGAGCAGGAAGCGCAGAACAGCAACCTGCAGAATGTTCTCTTGCGAGCCATCGGGGTCGACGAAGAGGTCGAAGTGGACCTAAACGAAGAACTATTTGCCAACGATGACGTCCTGTTGCTCTGCTCCGACGGTCTGACGAAAGAGCTTTCCGACGCACAAATCACGAGCGTGCTTGCCAATGTTGAAGACGCTGATACCGCCGCCCGCCGACTCGTTAAACTCGCCAATGATGCCGGCGGAAACGACAACATCACCGTAATCGTGCTACGCAACGCGCCGAGATTAGTGGGGTCTTTCGGGAAACTGGGGCGGTGGTTCAGGGGCTCTTGAGATTCGCTGCGGAGGATGAAAATGGCTAAGCTCGTTCTGAAATTCGAGAACTCAGTTCTAACCGAGACGCCCGTCGGCGGCAAAGAAGTCAGCATTGGCCGCTCACCAGATAACGGACTTGTCATCGACAATCCGGCTGTCTCCCATTACCACGCCCGCGTTTTCAACGAAGAAGGCCGACTGATGCTTGAAGATTTTGGCAGCCTGAACGGCACTTTTGTAAACGGCCAGCGCGTCAAAATGGTCTCGCTCAAGCCGGGCGACTCCCTGGCCATCGGCAAACACACGATTATCGTCACCGATTCGCGCGAAGCGGCGGACCCCTTCTGGCAAGGCGGCGTCCCCAAGGCTGCCGCGCCGAAAATCAATGAGACCGTGATGCTCGACACCAAGGAGCGCCGCGAGTTTCTCCAGAAAGTCGCGTCCGTCGGCGAAAGCTCGCAAGTAGCGCCCGCGCGCGTCAAACTCGCTACGCTTGTTGTCCGGAAAGGAAAAACTGACAAGCGCGAGTACACGCTGAGCGACAAGCTCACCGTCGTCGGAAAATCATCCATGGCCACTGTAAAACTAACTGGCTGGTTCGCTCCAAAAGCCGCCGCCCAGATCAATCGGCGCGAGGATAGTTCCTATTACATCGGCGGCGCAGACCGCGTCCCTACGGTCAACGGCCAGCCGGTGATCCATCCCACAAAACTGTCTGCGGGCGACATCATCGAAGTGGCAGGGATTCAACTGGAATTCCTGTATCGCGATTGAGCTTCACCGGACCTTCTCACTGGCTCACTCGGCTCTCCCTTCAAACAAGGGTGTTATCCACTTCATATCCTGCCTTCGCGCAGTTCATTGACCCTCATTTTTCGCGTGTGCTAACGTACAGGATTAGCCGTCAGCCGGGGCAAGAAGGCCCTACTTTCGTGCTTTGTCGCGTCCCGGCGCGATGAAACGGTTCGCTGCAGAATTCCGCGTCCGACCCTAATGGGGAATGCTCACGCCAGCAGCGTGGCAAGGGGACCGAGAGACAGGCATGGCGTTAAACAAAGCAAAAGCCATGGAGTCAGCGCTCAAGTCGCTGAACCAAGGCAAAGTCGCGCAGGCCATCCAGGAATATCAGACCATCCTGCGAAGCGATCCCAACGACCAGGTTGTCCTGATGACCGTCGGCGATCTGTTTGTCCGCCAGTCCAACATGTCGCAGGCCGTAGAGTATTTCGAGCGCCTTGCCCAGCTTTACCTCAACGACGGCTTCAATAGCAAAGCCATCGCGATTTACAAGAAAATCTCCAAACTGGCGCCCAATGAGACGCAGCCGCTCGAAAAACTTGCAAATCTTTACGTCCAGCAAGGCATTCTCAGCGAGGCCCGGCCCATTTTCCTGCAACTCGCCGAAGCCCACCTGAAAGCGAATCAAACTGCCAAAGCCGTCGAGGTCCTGCGGCGCCTACTCGAAGTCGAGCCCGATAACCCGCGCGTTCAGAGACGCCTCGCCGAACTCTATCTGGCCATGGGCCAGAAAAAAGAAGCCGCGCAAACATATCTCCATTTCGCGCGTTATCTTCAGGAGCACGGTGATTCCGGCGAAGCGCTCAAGATGGTTGAAGCCTCACTCACCGCCCAGCCCGGAGATCCAGAGGCGCTGACGCTTAAGGCGCGGATGCTCGGTTCGACGGGCAATGCAGACGCTGCTTTGGATGCGCTCTCGAAACTTCCCGGCGCGGAGTCCAGTTCCGAAACCATTGGCTTGCAGATCGATCTCTGCCTTAAGAGCGGTAAAAGCGACCGCGCGGTCGAGCTTGTACAGAACGCCGACCTGAAGGGCCCCGAAAAATATGCGCTCGTTTCCAAAGTCGTGAACTCCCTGATCGATGCTGACAAACCAGAAGAGGCCGTCCAACTCATCGGCGGCATCCGCGAATCTGCAATTTCTTCTGGAAATCAGGAGCATTTGGCCAAAATCCTCACCAGCGTAGCCGAAAAGCTCCAAGGACGGGTCGAGCCACAGGAATGGCTCGTTGATTTGTACCGGCGCACAGCGGATAACAACTTGCCCGAGGCGCAATCGCAGCTTGTAGAAGCGCTCATTAACGCTGGCGACGCTCAGCGAGCTGAAACCGTTCTCAATGAAATCATCGAACGTGAACCCGACAATGAGCTGGCCCGCCAGCGGTTGAGCCAGGTTCAGAAAAAACTCGGCCGCGCTTCCATCGCTCCAGCCGAACTCGATGCATCCGCTTTTGAGCCGCCGACCCGCGAGCCCGCTGCCGGCGCTCCATCATCGTCGGCGAATGAACCGGGCCTCGACGATGAGACGCAACAGTTCATCACTCAGGCGCTTACCGATGTTGACCTGTTTTCCAGCTACGGCCTGTCGCAGAAGGCCTCCCAGCTGCTCGAAACCATTCTGCAACGCGTGCCGAATCATGCCCCGACGCTTGAGCGTCTTCTCGATCTCTCTGTCGGTTCCGGAAACGACCGGCGTACTGCCGAGCTCGCCGCGCAACTCGAGCACATTTACACGCAACGTGGCGACGCGAAGAATGCCGAGCGCTTCACTGAGCTCCGCAGCCGCTTCCAACGTGCTTCCGGCGCCACCGACGAAGAATTAGCTCGGCCTCCCCTTGCGGCCCAGTCTGCTCCACTGCCTCCGCCAGTACCCGCACCGATCGAGGCCGCACCTCCAGAGTTTTCGGTTTCTGAAACGCAACCGCAGTCGGCGCAGCCGGCTCCCAGCGCAACCCCGGCTTCCGAAGCCGAGATCGATCTCTCGGATGAATGGGAAAGCCTCTCCGCGCAACCAGAACAGGTGCCTGAGCCGGAACCTGCGCCCGTTCAGGCCGAGCCCCAAGCTGAAGCCGAAGTGCCTGACTTCGACCTCGAGCTCGTCGCCGAACCGGGACATGGCAATCACGACACGGCGAGTTTGCTGGAACAACTCGTCGCCGAGGTAGAAGGACTGGGAACCGCCTCGCCGGAAGCGCCAATCGCTGCCTCGACTTCCACACCAGAGCAGATTCGTACCCATAAACAAGAACAAGTCGGCCCGAAGAAAGAAGAAATTCCTGTTGCCCGCATGCAATCTCCTTCAGTCCAATCGGCACAGCCAGCTGCAAGCAATGTCCATGAATTGAGTGAAGTGTTTCAAGAGTTCCGCGCCGAACTCGGCGAGATGGAAGCTCAGGAGCAAGGTGAAGATCTCGAGACTCATTACAACCTTGGCATCGCGTATCGCGAAATGGGATTGCTCGACGAAGCCATCGGCGAATTCCAGAAGGTAGCCAAGGCCGTGCAAGACGGCCAACCATTCCGTTATGCAATGCAGTGCTGCACGTTCCTCGGTTTGACGTTTACCGATAAAATGGAGCCGAAGATCGCCGCCCTTTGGTACCAGCGCGCCCTGGCGCTGCCCGGTCTGGAGCAGGAAACTGTCCTAGCGTTGCGATATGATTTGGGAATGGCCGAAGAACAGGCGGGCAATGTCGACGCAGCGCTCGACAGTTTCCGCCAGGTATATGCGATGAATATCGATTACCGTGATGTTTCTGAACGTATCTCCGCGCTGCAAAAACACTAGCTAAATTGGCACATCGTCTCCTTCGCGCGATTTTGCTTCTTCTGTGGCTCGAACTCGGTTTGCTCATCATCTTGATTCCCTGGTCTTTCTTCTGGGACACCAACTACTTCCTCAATCGGTATCCGACCCTCATTCCTATTCTGCTGAATCCCTATCTCCGCGGAGCAATCTCGGGCCTCGGCGTCGTAGACGCGGTCCTTGCTGTAGATTCTTTCCGCCGCAAGCGCCCTGTCGCCGCGCGCAATTAGTTCCGGCTAACGAATGCTGCTCTGTTACGTCACAGATCGTCGGCTCCTTAACGAATCCGATTCACCAAATGATTTGCTGAGTCATATCGAACGCGCTGCAGCCGCAGGAATCGAGTGGATTCAAATCCGCGAAAAAGATTTGAGCGCGCGCGAGCTCGTCGATTTCACGCGGCGCGCAATTGCCACTTGTCGTCCCGAAGCAATTCAGCGTCAGATCCTCGGGTCGCAAATAATCCTAAACGGCCGCATCGACGTCGCCCTGGCCGCAGGCGCTGCAGGAGTTCACCTCACCGGGGCGTCAGTTCCAGCCGGGGAAGCAGTTCGGTGGCTTCGATCCGGCAATGCTCCCGAAAATTTCGCCGTCGGCGTCTCATGCCACAGCCTGGCCGACGCGGTGGCTGCAGAAAACGCCGGCGCGAGCTACGTTTTTTTTGGGCCGGTTTTCGAAACGCCCTCGAAGGCCAGTTTTGGAGAACCGCAAGGATTAGAGCGCCTCTCCGAAGTTTGCAGTGCCCTCCGAATCCCTGTCCTGGCGATTGGCGGCCTCACGGTAACAAATGCCGCGGCCTGCGTTCGCGCTGGGGCCTCAGGCGTCGCGGCCATTCGCTTGTTTCAGCAAACTGCCGACCTTGCCGCCCTTGAAGCATTGGTTCGCTGTCTGCGCTTACCCAAATAAGATCGGCAGCGGCAAATCTCTGAATCTTTCTTCGTCGTGGCGGTATCGGATAACCAGGTTCGGACAACAGACATTAATGATCCGCCGCCTGCCTCAAACTGGCCGCACATATGCGGGAGCTTCTTGTCCCGCAGATGACGACTTGCGCCTCGTCGAGCAAGCCCTCGCGGGAGACGTCCGTGCATTCGAGGAGCTTGTGCGCAAGCATGAGCGCCGCGTATTTCGCGTCACTTTGGCCGTCACCGGGCAGCAGCAGGACGCGGAAGACGCCATGCAGGAAACTTTCCTCAAACTTTATCGCCGCATCTCCGATTTCCGGCGCGAGTCTCGCTTCGCCACCTGGCTCACGAGTATTGCTGTTAACGAGGCCTTGCAACTGCGGCGCGTTCGAAGGCGGGGCGACTCCTTCGAGGAAATAAATGACGAAACGCTCGAGCTGCCCGTGGCCCAGCGCAAACAGGAGTGGTACTCGAATCCAGAACAACGTTATGCCCGCACTCAAATTCGCGCTTTTGTCGAAGAGGCCGTCCTCAGTCTCGAACCTCAGTACCGCATTGTGTTCGTGCTCAGGGACATCGAAGGATTCAGCACCGAGGAGGCCGCCGAGGTTCTCGGTATCGGCGCAGCCGCATTGAAGTCGCGCCTGCTTCGTGCTCGCCTTATGGTTCGCGAGAAGCTAGCTGCCAAATTCGAAAAGCGCCCTGGCCTGCGGGCGCGCTTGGTTCAAGTGGGCGTCATACTTCGCCAGTCGGTCGCAGGACGGTTCGGCGGCGCATTGCGAAGCAATGGAGACAAGTAATGCTCGAATGCAAAGAAGTATTGAAAAGCATGAGTTGTTATCTCGATGGCGACGGCTCACAAGAATTGCGGCGGACGCTCGAAGATCACATCTTACGGTGCCGCTGTTGCTGGGTTCTGTTCGACACAACTGGCCGCACGCTTCAAATCGTTTCTGACGCCGCTCCGTTTGAGGCTCCTTTAGCGGTGAGCGCAAGGCTCTATGAGCGCCTGCGCACCTTATATCCGAGCGCCTGATTTAACAGACAGACATCGACAAACGCGGAGCGAACATGAGCAAACGAAGCGTCTCGCTGTGGATTGTGGGCATCGTGATCCTGATTATTCTCTGCGCTGGCTTCGCTTTTTATCGCGCCAGCATCAGCGCACTCGATGAGCCTGGTCAGTTCGAAACCGCTCTCGCTACAAAGGGCAGGCACATCATTGTCGGGCATCAAGCCGCGAAAATGCACGTTACCGAACTCCCCTATTCGGATGCCAGCGCAAACACTGGCGCGATTGTCTTCAGCGTAGAATGCGCTGCGTGTCATGGTAAAGACGGCCGTTCTCCGACCCACATCGGCCAGTCGATGTATCCGCGTGTTCCTGACTTGGGCTCGCCGGAAGTTCAGAAATGGTCAAACATCGAACTTTTCTGGATTGTCCAGCATGGTATTCGTCTGAGCGGCATGCCCGGCTTCGAGAAATTCAACACCGAAGAGCAGTCCTGGCATCTCGTGCACTTCATTCGCACTCTTTCCAATGACGGCAGGCATTAGACGCACCATGCGGATGCGTTCATATCGGCGATAGCGAACGAAATCGCGGTTCGGTTTCGCGTCGAGTGGCGCCAAGCTCAAGAGCCGTGCATCCAAGCCCGAACCCACCAGA
>Ga0126371_10000125_pt1 | contig 55724 bp, 50 predicted proteins | sample PanSoiMetaPlot_4_FD_110145 | JGI IMG/M metagenome (GOLD analysis project Ga0126371, IMG submission 110145) | Tropical forest soil microbial communities from Panama - MetaG Plot_4 | ecosystem: Environmental > Terrestrial > Soil > Tropical forest > Bulk soil | place: Panama | collected 2016-02-17
AGCACGTTCCAACTTACGTTGATCGAACCATCCCGAAACCTGCGCGCCACACAGTATATCTATGACGCGGTTGTGATGGCGGGGATGTAGTCGCACGGCTTGTACCGAACGCTGAATGGTCTCGGCAACGTTGCCGTACGAAGGTGTCAAAGATTCCCGGGTGCGGGCGAATTCCAGGAGCGAATCGATGAGATCCGTCATGAGATTTACGCCCGTGCGCACTTCCTGGTACAACTCCTCGCGTTGCGCCGGGGTGAGATGGCTGTCGCAAAGAAATTCCGAATTCGCCACGATGGCGGCCAGGGAGTGCCGTAGATCATGGGAGATCGAACTCGCCATTCGTCCGATCGTGGCCAATTGTTCCGATTCCAGCAAGGCCCGTTGACTCTTCAGCAGGCTGGCGCGCATCCGGTCGAAGGCTCGTGTTACTTCCGCAATTTCGTCCCCACCGCGAGGATCAAGTGGATGATGAAAATCTCCTTGCTCCAGAGCCCGAACGCCATCGACCAGGCCTCCCAATGGACGGGTGAACGTATGTGACACAAAGAAAACGAGTGCGCTCCCCACCAATATGGCAGCAAAACCGAGCAGGATAAGGTATCGGTTCAATTGGTCGAGGAATCTCGTCGCCTGATCGTACGACCCGAGCACGCTGAGACGGACTGGTGTCGTCGTGGAGCCGGATAATTCAAGCGAGGTGGCGAGAAATCGTTCGTCCCCTACTTGGATGTCATGGGGTTCTTCTCGGACTGATCCGGTGAGGAGAACTTTGACGTCGCTGTCCTGGAGCTTTGCCGGAGGAAGCGTGGTTGCTACAACTTCGTTTCCACACGAAATCGCGACCTGGCTCCCCGCCACTTTGCTGACCTGCTCGGCGAGCCGGTTATTGATTTCATATCCGATGACCAGAAACCCGATAAGGGTACCTTCCGTGGGAGAGCCGCGATAGATAGGTTGGATGAAGGTCTGATACAAGCGATGTCCGCCAAGCCACCAGTGGCTGGCCTCTCCACGGTCTTCGTCCATCGATTGTTGAAAGTACTTTTCCGCTTCCTCCTTGCTGAATCCCTCGGACTTGGTGTGCAGCGCTACCACCTTACCGGTTCGGTCCACCAGCACAAACAGGTCATTCCGCGCGATCTCGTAAATTTGTGGGGAAGCGTCCTGAATGGTGGCTGGATCGGGCGCGGTCATGATTGATCTGGTGATCGGCATTGTCGCCAGCAGCGCCACGTCGCCAGTGAGGATGGTCTCGCGCTCATGCCGGAAATCCTGAAATGCGGCGACGGAGTTCCTCAAGTTCTCCGCGATGCTCTGACGTACATTCGTCTCGACGCTTCGGCGCACCAGCAACAGGCTGGTGATCGTAAGGACGCCGGTGATCAACAGCATCGCAAGGAGGAATCGCGTACGCAACCGCAAGCGCGGTAGCAATATTTCCTCCGGTGCCAAGGGAGAACGGGACGGGCCGATTGCGGGCTCAGGAGATTGATTCACGAGGTTCAGCGAACGAACTTGTATCCCATTCCATGTACGGTGCGGAAGTGCACCGGACTTGAGGGGTCTTTCTCCAGTTTCTGGCGTAATTTAAGAATGTGATTGTCGACGGTCCGGGTAGACGGATAGTTCTGGTAGCCCCAGACTTCGTTCAGTAACTCGTCGCGGCTGATGACCCGATCGGCGTTTTGCACTAGGAACTGAAAAGTCTTGAACTCCTGGGCGGTTAAGACCACAGGCTGGTCATCCCGCTTGACTTCCATCTTCTTGAAATCAACCGAAATTCCATCAAAACTTACGATTTGGACTTCAGGAGCGCGGGCTGTATGCCGCAAAGCTGCGCGTACCCGCGCCAGCAATTCGCGGGGACTGAACGGCTTCGTGACGTAGTCGTCCGCGCCCAGCTCAAGCAGAAGCACTTTGTCTGAGACGTCACTGGCAGCGCTCAGGACGACGATCGGTACATTGGGAGCGACGGCCTTTATTTCCTTGCAGACGTCCCGCCCCGAGACTTTGGGAAGGCGCAGATCGAGCACAATCGCTGCCGGAGGGGACGACTGGAAACTCTCCATGGCCGACTTGCCGTCTGACTGCGTTTCAACCGTGTAGCCCTCGGTCTCGAAGAGACGCCGCAGCGCCTTTTGAACGGCCGGATCGTCCTCGACTACCAGGATGCGCGCATTGGGTTTCGAAATAGGAGTCGGATTCATGCTCTTGCCTGCACTGAATGGAGTAGCTAGATTCCCCATAAATGCCTTTCCGTCCCTTCTGAGGGAGTTCTCCGAATGGGCCCCAAAATCGTTCAGCTTCTGCAGATTACAACGGCTTTACGCATTATGACGCGCATGTTCCTGTGTTTTTGACATTCTTTTTACAAGTCCGTGACTTCATGGAGATAGTTTACGGAATTCCGCTTGCAGGGGATTGGGCCTCATCTTCCAACTAAATGGGATAACCTCCGATGCCCTACGGCTTCCGCCGTATAGCCCGGGGCCAACGCTCCCCCTAGATTATGTTTTATCCGCTCGCAATGAAGTTCCTTCCAACTTACCAACCGCAAGGAGTACCGCATGTTCCCTCGCACACTCGGTCTCATTGTCCCTTTCCTCTTTGCTTTTCTGGCGCAAACGGCCCTGGCGGACAAGAGTACAGACTTCAGCAACATTGGTGGAGCCCTGTTCGGGTCCAGTGCCGGTCTGTCGTTGACGGGATCTACCTTGGATGCGATCGCCGGGCTCTCCGGGAAGCCGGTGATGGGGAACCCTGGAACCGTATCCTTCTCGACCGGTGCCTTAATGAGAGGTTCGCTGCAAATGGGTGGAAGGTTCGCCCGCGAAGGTAGTTTCGCGATTGACGGAAACGGAACGAACGGGGTCGTAGACGTTGTCCTGTTTTCTGGGGCTTTCTCTGGCCCTGTACGTTGGACACTTACCACGCTTGCCAATGGGACACATAACTACACCCTTACTGCCGTTGTGACTGGGACTAAGGGTTCCACCCCTGTGCAGGGTGTGACTGTGCAGTCTACCATTAACCCGGGCAAAGGATTTTGCAATGGTTCAACCTCTATCGCTGGCGGCGACACAACGATGGTTTCTTTCGTTCCTGAGCCGTCGACCCTGGCGATGCTGAGCACCGGGCTCGTGGTCATCGGGGGTGGGATACGGCGACGTTTAATCGGCTAAGCATATGAGCGCGGGCGCCGGTCGTCGTAAAATGTCGGCTTGCCTGCGACTCTTCTCACTGACCTTGTTGTTGTCTTGGTTCGCCCGCGTAATCCTCTCAACATCGGCGCGGCTGCCCGGGCGATGAGCAATTTTGATGTTTCTCGCCTTCGGCTTGTTAACCCCTACAAAGTCGCCTTCCAGGAAGCACGCTCCGCCGTAGGTGCGTCTGCTGTTCTGAAGGGCGCCGAAGAATTCCCGACGGTTGCAGAGGCCGTCGCCGACTGTTCCCAGGTGATCGGAACCACCGCAGTACGCAATCGAGTTTTGCAACATCCGCTGCGCCGGCTTGGAGAAGATTCCGCGGCGACGGTTCGGGGGCATCTCCGGACGGGACGAGTTGCCTTGCTGTTCGGATCGGAAAAGATTGGGCTGACGAACGATGACTTTACACACTGCCATTGGCTGCTGACCATCCCCACTCACGAGGAACACATCTCGATGAACCTGGGCCAGGCGGTGGCAGTCTGCCTTTATGAACTCGCCCGCAGTTCAGACCTCACGGGGCAGGCGGAGAATGGCGAACCAGCAAAGAGCGGCGTGATCGAGCAAATCACAGCGGGACTTTACGAAGCTCTAAATCGAAGCGGTTATGTGAAGCCCGGAAACGATGCAGTTGCAGAAAAGAAGGTTCGTCGTCTCATGATGCGTCTTAACTTTCAGGAGATGGACGCGAAAGTTCTCCTGGGGATGATCCGGCAAATCGTTTGGAAATTGCGGCAGACGAACAAAGCTTAGTGGGCTGTGCCGTGAAAGCATTAACGGTTAACCATGGTGTCGTCACGCCTCGCTGCGCTCGGCGGGGTTGAGGAATGAGTCTGCCCCCACATTAATTGACTAACGTCGTCTTTGCGACAGTCCACTAGCGCTTTACGCGTTGTGCTGATGCCTGCGTGGAGGTCCGCTTGAACCGGAATTGAATGAGCCAAGTGCTTGCGACAGGTTGACCGTCGGTTTCAGGCGGAGAAAACTCCCAGCGTTCCGCGGCCTCGAGTGCGAGGCTGGCAAAGTATTTGCTTGGTCCGGCGGATTTTAATTCTGCTGAGTTGACCTTGCCTGAAAGATCGACTTGCGCCCGCACCGTAACCTTTACCGTTCCTGTAACCGTGTTCTTCGCGCTCTGCGGCACATCGGGTAGCACCTGATGCCGGACCTCACCGGCCGTCGTGGTGGAAGCCTTTGCCGCCATCGGCGCTTCGGAAACAGCTGGCGCGGCGTTCGGTTGCGCAGTCGTGGTCTCTGGCGTTGGTTCGGTGTTCTTTGCTCCAGACTTGTTTCCACGGAAATAAGAAAAAACGAAAAATATCGCCAATACGATTACCGTTGCTATGGTGAGAGGAAAAGCCGGCCGTTTTCGGGATTGAGCAGGTGCCGGGTTGGGCATTGGTGGTGCAGGCGCTGGTATGGACCTTGTTTCTGGCTTCAGTTCCGTTTCAATCTGTCGAAGCGACCATCGCTTCTTGGGGTCCAGATGAAGACACTCCCTCGCAATGGTGCGATACGGTTCGGACAGGGTCGCAGGCAAGCCCGGATCGCGTTGCGTGTCCTCCCCAAATGAGACGTTTTGCGTGAGCGCTGCGACTAGCGTCGCGCCTAACGACCAGATATCGCCTGCAGGCGAGACAATCCCCGCCGCGGTTTCGGGTGCGTCGTACGCGTCTCTCCGCCGGTGGTGCGAGTTCGAGTTCTGGTCTGCAAACGACGCAATCTGATCGGAAGAGAGTTTCAGGCGATCTCCCACCGCCAGCACGTTCGAAGGCTTGATCCGTCCATGCACCAGCCCCCTGCCGTGGAGGTAGGACAGCGCTCCAAGTAGCGGGGGAAGCAGAGTGCTTACTTCAGTGTTCTCGAGAGGACGTGTCGGAAGAATTTGCGAGAGATTATCGTCGGCGCATTCCGTGACCACGTAGACAACGTCGGTGCCGTCGATCGTGCTCTGGCCCGCCTGAAATACCCGGATAAGATTCGGATGGGAGAGCTTCGCTGTGGCACGAAGACGCGAAGTCTGTTGTTCCGCGTCTGGCCCGGTCTCCGCCTTTATGAGCTTAATTGCAGCCCTCTGGGACGCACCCGGAATTTCGGTGAGGAAGACCGCGCTGTGATCAGAACCGCCCAGCCACTGCTGCAGCGGAAAGATCTCGACAACGCGGCCTTCCCAGGATTTCCATTCCTCAGGTTTACTCATTGGCTGCTAACCAGCGATTCAACATTCTATGCCATTGGCAACGCAACGAATCACGGATGTTAACTCGCAAGGGCAGCATTTGCCAAAAAATTATCGGCTCTTGTAGCTGAACGTCACTTTTGTCTCCTCGTCGAGTACGAGTGGGCGCACAAAGCTGAATGAGGTGCCCGCCCGCGGCACATCGATCGGCACCGGCAGTACTCCGGCGACCCGCTTCTGCAGATTCATCACGTTCTCGGACGCATTCTGCGCAACCGCTCCCGGAGCCATTTTCTGCGGTTGACGTGGCATCATTACCATCGAGGTTGAGGTGTCAACCGTTGGAGCTTGCCCGATCACCTCGACAACCTCTGATGCGCTACTCACGCTGAGCGGGAAGTTGTAGACCGCGGGCTGACTCGAATTGTAGTTGAGGTTGTAGACGACAGTCTTGAATCCGGTTCGCTCGGCCATTGCCTTGTAGTTCCCGGAAGGCAATCCCGCGATCAACCATTGACCGGCAGAGTCACTCATTGCGCTGCGGCTGAAGGAGCCGTCGTACGAGCTCACTGTAATCTGTGCACCCGGGAGCGCAGCTCCTGACGGATCGCTCACGTAACCGCCGACTTGTCCCGGCAGGACTTGCATCCGGAAATTGCCGCGAGATTCCGCCTGCTGCGGAACTTGATCGCGGATCGCGACCTCCTCGCGAAATGGCTCCGGCACCCGATTGGCGGCGATCACATCTCCGCCAAAATCTTTCACTTTGTATCGCTCCGGCAGAAAGACCTCCCAGTTCATCAGACTGATGGGAATATCCATGCTGGGCAGACTTAGATCGGCTCCGCCTTTTTTGGAAAACGGCGCTCCCGAGTGCAGAAACACGAACGAAACAACATAAGGACCAGTCGGACGGAAACCCGGCCGGAATAGAGGAACGCGACTTCCATCGGGGGCCTGAACGGGCTTTACCGGTTCTCCGGCCACCTCGGCAGACAAGATGGTGGCTGCGGCGGCCAATCCAACTTTCAGGAATGGCTGCGCCTGATTCCTCAGTGTCAGCTTGATCTCGGTAAGCGACTTGCCCTCCGAGGTCACCATGGTGGTGACTTCGGCGCTCTCCGCAACCGCGGCCAGAACGCTGCCGTCCGGGAAGCGTACCCAGTCGAGCGCGAGCCTGGGCGTCTGGTTCGGCTGGCGGTGATAGCGAAACGCTGCTTGCGGCGGATAGTGTGCGAGCTGCCGCAAATAGGGATTCGCTTCCTTCACGTCCATCCGCTTGAGACCGCCTCCTTCGGTCGCGGTGATCTCCATCGTTCCTGCGCCTTCAACCAGCACTTCTCCCATTTCGCGCTGGGCGCCTTTGAAGGTGACAAACGGCCCTTCTGCTTTTGTGCCGCTGATCGAACGCTCCATCGAGATCAGGAACTCGTGGTTTCGCTGACCGGGAGCGTTGACCGTCATGAGCAATACGCCCGATTGCGTTTCTGTAGAGTCAAGGGTTGCGCCGGTTACACCAGTGAGTTCATATCCAGCAGGCAACTCAACCTGGAATTGCGAAGGCTCGCCCTGCACCACAGAGATGTCCGCGAGTATGGCAACGCGCATCTCCGATTCGCTCACCGAGACAAGTGTCTTTGTGTCGGAGAGGAACCGGACTTCGCGCGGCACCGTTGGAGTGACGAACTCTCGTGTCGCCCACGACACGTTCGCGGTTTGTCCCGGTACAAGTGTCGCTTCGATCGTGGTGTGTCCGTTTTCGGATTTGCGGCCGGTGATCAACCCGGGGTTGATCGTGGCGATCGTGTGATCTCCGGGAATCACAAGCGAGAGCTGTACGCTGCCCGCCGCGGGAGCAGGCAGGCTGAACGAAGCGCGCCCTGCATCGATCCGCAATGGCAGGCCGGCATCGAGAGAGATTGAGAAATCTCCCGGGCCCGGCAAGAGCGCCATGTGGGTGCCGCCCTCTTGAATCAGTGGCACGCCTTTCCCGCCCTGATGAGCGTCCAGAATCGTCATTCCGGTAGTCAGCGGAACCTTGCTCATGCCTTTGTGAAAGACTTCGCCTTCCAGTTCAATGGATCCCATCACACCATTGTTCTCGGCGGTCAGCTTGAGTTGTGCGTGCTGAATCGAGTAGGGAAGCGGAGCCGCATCCGTTTTCTTGGGCGGCCGCGATGCCATCTCTACGAGTTTGTTGTACTCATCGAGCGTGAGCGTGACCTGTCCGGGATCGGGCAGAGGCAGCGTTGTCTTGTCTTGCGCCCAGCAGATAGAAGCCACGCACATACCGCCAACAATCGTGATCACCAATATGTTTTTCACCGCGCCCCCCCATTTTTTTCGCGCTGGAAGCTGAATTCGGCACTTGGAGACTGGTTCTCGCTCGTGAGTTCCGAGACCAGGTAGATGGACGGACCAAATGCTGGGAAGTCGAGTGTGACCGGTAAAATGCCGGTCACCCTTCCTCCGGAAGACTTTGCCCGGAAGCTGTCGAGCAGGGCCTGGGTCGAGTCTTTTTTCTCTTTGTCGTCGCTCTGTTTTCGCACCAGAACTCGATCGGCATCTTCTATTGATTGCACCCTCGTCGGAACATTCGCTATGACTCCGCCCATGGTTGCACCATAGGTGAAACCCGGAGCGGACGCTGGCGGCGGAGGCCCCAGAGCGGCAGAAATCGGGTTTTGATATTCCTCTGTTCGGAATGTTCCCGGCTCTGCGCTTACCTTGAACATCGGCGGGTAATACAACAGCATTCCGGTGCGCGAGACTGGCAAATCGAGCGAGGGCAACGTAACCGTCTCCTTACCCTTCTCCTGCCATTGCGGCACTCGCGTGATGTACATGATTTCGACCACAAACGCCAGGGCGTTTTCGCCTGCACGCGATTTCTCGAGTGGCAAGAGCAGGCTTCCGTCGGGCGACTGTCCCGGACGCACGGTTCTCGCTCCCAGCGATGCACTCCACACCGTTGCGCCTTGCGGCAAGGTGATCTTCACAAAGTTGCGCTGGTTATTGCGCAGCGCATAGCGCGCATGCACGAGTTCCTTGCCGTCGGTGCTCATCAGCACTTGATAGCGTGCCTCTTCGACATTCGCCATGAGAACGGCTTGCTGGTCGTACCGAGAGACGTTGATGCTCAGAGAGCGTGTTGCTCCCGCCGAGCCCGCGCGGGCCCTGAAGGCGACCATGGCCGGAGATTGTCGGTTTGCAATCATCTCGCCGAGGTCTGTGGCGTCTGCATCCTCCAGCCCTTGCGTCTTCTGATCCTTGATCTCGCCGGCTCCAACAATCTCGACGGCGACTCCGCCGGTGTCTCGCTCGGTGTTGAGAAGGCGCAGGAGTGGGATTTCGATGATTCCATCGCGCGGCAATCGAGCCTCGCCGTTGATCACGAATCGTGTGTTGTGCTCGATGGGCTCCAGGAAAGTTACGGCTAGCTCGCCATTCTTCATCTCCCAGTCTGCGACCATGGCACCGGAAACCTGATTGATAGTCACTTTCTCGGGAAGCTGAATTCGGACTTCATGAGCCGCACCCTGCACCACTTCGAGATTGGCTTCCGCGTACACCGAAGTCGAGTCTTCTGCAAGGCTCGTCAGTTGCGTCAGCGATCCGCGCAGGCGCAAGGGCAACTCCACATGGTGGTCCTCGGTCTTCTTCCGCCACGTGAATGTCAGCGCTTCATTGCCGCGGCCATAGGCAAGCCACTTCGTTTCCCCTGAGGATTCCGATTTGTCGGAGAGAATTCCCCCGGCGACTCGCAGATCAATTCCTTGCCGTACCAATTGAACCGACGCGCGGGTTACCCCGGATTCCGTTGAAGGAAGAGAAATACTTTCATCGCCTGTATTGGCTGCGACCGGAACATCGATGTCGAGAGCCAGCACGGACCGGCCTGCATGCGAGAGCAGCGCGCAAAGGTGAGAGGCGCTCTTTCCGCTTGCTCCAGGAACTAGCGAAACGAGCTTGCCGTCGAGCCGTGCTTCTCTGACCAATAGTCCAGTTGGCACGGGAACCCGAACCCATCCATCTTTCAGAACGTCGACCGTGAGATTCGCGCGCCCTGTGGCCAGATCACCCAGAACATGCAGGTCATAGTCGACGCGCGTTAGAGTTGCATCCAGCGGCGGAGGCTCAGGATCGTGCTCTACCGGATAGGCCTTCGCTCGCAAGACGCGATATTCCTCCACTGGAATCACAACCCATCCCGGCACGTGAGAGGATTCCGCGCTCTTTTCTTGAGCGCCTGCGGCGGTTCCAGACAGAATTGAGGAGACAACTAGGGAAAGCACAAACAGGCTCAAACGAACCTGCACAGGTTTTGCAGCAACTGCTGAAATCGGCTTTTTCATAGTTCAACCCTCACTCCAACAATTCTGGGGATGCTTCTAAAGACGCTAGGGATGTTCGACCGGCAATATGCCGATCAAAAAGAGAATGCTGCCAGGGAAGGAAGTTGCAAGATTTTTCACGCTGGGTTACTTGATGAACACGCCCGTTAAGAGGGTGGCGGCGGTCTGCAACTTCTTATGCGAGTTGCCTTTGCCGCGCGGCCTCGTAGAGCAGGATACTCGCCGCCACAGCGGCGTTCAGAGACTCCACGTGGGTGGAGTGTGGAATGGCGACCAGTTCATCGACTTGCGCCATCAGGCTCCGCGAAAGGCCCGCACCCTCATTTCCGATGAACAACGCCAACGGCCGGGTGAGTCGTGCCTCATGAATGGCGGTCCCTTTGTGCGACGAGGTTGCAATGAGCCGGATACTTTGATCGCGCAACTTTGCCAAAACATCCGCGGTGCCGCCTGCGGCCTTGGCGAGAACAAAGGGCAAGCGAAAAATCGATCCTGCTGAGGCTCGGATCACTTTCGAGTTGAATGGACTGACCGTACCTTCGCCTAGCACAACTCCCGCACTCCCGAATGCTTCAGCCGAACGCAGCAGAGTTCCCAGATTTCCCGGGTCCTGCAACCCGACGACGATCATGATCGGCCCGACATGCACCCGCTCTACAAGGTCCTGGAGTTTCGATTCGCGCAATCGGACCAGTGCCGCCACACCTTGCGGTGTCTCGCTTGGCACAGTACTGTCGAAGATCTTGTCGGGGAGGAGAAGCGTCTCAGCGTGGGACCCGATTTGCGGCAGCAGGCGCTCGGCGAGATTTTGCGCCGACTGCTTGAACAGCACGGTTTTGAAGCGCAAGCCGCTACGAATCGCCTCCTCGACGATACGCGCGCCTTCGATGGCGCAGTCGCCGCTCTCGGTAAGCTCCGCCTTGGCGAAGGCGTGCCTGACTTCTTTCACGAGCGAATTGTAGCGCCCTTCGATTCTGCGCAACCGTCCTGACGCGCTTGCCGCTGTTTCCCAAGTTCGAGCCATGGTTTAAGTGTAATCACCCAGCCTGCAAAGCCACATGATATCGTGCGTCTCACCTTGAGCTGTTTTGCCGTATTATGGTAAGTTCCACCGTCAATCATCAGACCGTTTTGCCAAGACAGAAGGGAGCGCCGTGCGCGCCGAGATTGTAAAAATAAATTCTGAAACCCCTGAAACGTCGCTCGTCAAATACGCTGCCGACCAGATTCGTTCCGGTGAAGTGCTGGGCATGCCTACCGATACGTTTTATGGATTAGCTGCCGATCCCTTCAATCTCCGCGCCGTCGATAAGGTCTACGACATCAAGACACGTTCCCGCCACAAACCGTTGTCGCTGCTTATCGAGAGTGTTGATCAGGCAGAAGAACTCGCGAAACCGCTTCCGGAAGAATTCTATGCATTGGCGCGAAAATTCTGGCCTGGCCCGCTGACCATCATTGTAAAAGCCGGCTCACGCCTTCCTTTGAAAGTGACCGCCAACACCGGCAACGTTGCCTTGCGGGTGCCAAATGCCAAAATTCCACTCGCGGTCGTGACCGCAGCGGCGATTCCGGTCACGGCGACTTCCGCCAATCTTAGTGGTGCTTCCGAATGCACCAGCGCCGAACAGGTTCGAGATCAACTCCAGGGACGCATCAACATCATTGTCGATGGAGGCACTTCGCCTCGCGATATCGCCTCTACGATTGTCGACCTGAGCGATGAGTCGGCGCGGTGGAAAGTCATTCGCGAAGGAGCGATTCCCTCCGACGAGATATCGAAGTTTTTCGCGCAAGGATGACGATCGCGGATGACTCTTCCAGGATGACCGACGGACCCGCTAAACGGCCTGACCCGGTGCGCTGGTGGCTTCTTCCGTTGGTCCTTCTGGCGGTCGCCTTGATCTCTTTCTTTGTCAGCACCGCCTCACAGATCGTGCACGCCGCGTCCCTACAGGAAATTCCGCAGGCCGATGCCATTGTTGTCTTTGGAGCAGCGGAGTACTCCGGGCGTCCATCTCCGGTCCTGAAGGCCCGCCTCGATCACGCCCTCGATCTCTTTCATCGCGGAGTAGCGCCGGTTGTTATTACAACCGGAGGAGCCGCCTCCGACCCAGTCTTCAGCGAGGGCGGCGTCGGCAAAGATTACCTCATGCGCCATGGAGTTCCGGAGCGCAGTATCATCGCTGAAACTCAAGGCAGTGATACTTCACAGTCAGCTGTCCGAGTCGCGGTGATCATGCACGCCAACGGTCTGCGCAGTTGCGTGGCCGTTAGCGACGCCTACCACGTCTTTCGCATTCGCAAACTGCTCGAACATGAGAATGTTCACCCCGTGTACATTGCTCCGCGCCCGGACTCAAGACCGCGTAGTGTTTTCCAGAGAGCGACCGCGCTGCTGCGAGAAACGACAAGTTATCTGTTCTGGAAACTGGGGATCACTTAAACGAATCGCTAGAACTTAGCGAGTGCTAGCGAGCCGAGAATAAAGAAATAACTCGGATATGAGGACTTCTGCATAGGCGATGTTAGACGAGTCTTACGCCTCAGAAAGGTCAGTAACGTTTCTTGAAAAGCAAATCTGCGGTGACGTTGTGAATCGCGAGCCTTGTGATTCGAATCACAGAAATGCAAACACGACTACTCTCTCGGCAATCCGTGCGTTGCAACGATCTCGTAATGAGTCGCCTTTGGGTCGTGACGCGAGAGATATTTGCGTCGCTCTTCCGGGATGATCGACTTCTCATAATCTGGTCCTGCGACGGCCCGTATGTCATCGATCGAGTCCCACAAGAGGATCGTGATGAATTCCACTTCTCCTCCAGCATTTCGCCGCAACAGATAGCTGCCGCAATATCCCTTCGCCTTGCTGATGCCCGGGAGAAGCTCCGGCTGCAACGCGGCTTCATATACATCTGCGTGTTCGGGCTTGGTTGATCCGTGCCACACTCTCGCAATCATGACCTCTTCCTTTTCTGAACACTGAAGGCAGGATGTTTCGAATGAGTTCTGAGCGAACTCTGCGGATTGTCTTCGCGTTCTCAGCGGTAAAGGCTTTTACCCCCGAGTTCGCCGAGAAAAGCCGCAGACATCGGCAAGTAAGGATACAGCTTCCTGCGATCCCAAACGCTCCTAGAACTCTCTGCTGCACGCAAGGTCCAGCACACCGAGCGTGGTGAGCCTGCCCGTGGTTTTAATTTTTTATCTGCAATGAGTTTCGCTCCGATCGGAGATCTACCACGACATTCTTTTTCGAAGTTCCGTGACGTGCGCGACATGGTGTTTTCCATGCCACGCGTACAGTGCCAGAGTCTTCTCCAACGTCATAGGCCCGAGGTCGGGATGACGGAATGTCCGCTTCCAGTCTTCTTCCGTCAGAGATTTCAGCAGGCGTCCCCAGCGGTCGTGCAAGGATTCCAGCAGTGAAAAAGAGACTTCAATCGGAGTGGCTTTCGAATCTGACAGCTCCGCCCACCGATCCTCGGCATACGTCTTGATCATCGGATCCTCCTCGGTGAGCGCGAGCTTGAATCGTACATAGGCGTTCAGATGGCTATCGGGCACATGATGCACGAGTTGCCGCACGGTCCACCCCCCGGGACGATATTCGGTATCGATCTGCGCATCGGAAAGTCCCCTAACAGCTGCCCTCAAGTTTGCCGGAGTTTGCGCGATTTCCTCGAGCATCGCCTGCTTCTGCTCCGGACTCGGAGCGCCGTCATATCGAAATTTGCCAACCGGAAAACGAAGATCGTTCATGCTTTCTCCTGTGGGTTTGGATAAGAGATGATCCTCGTCGGTTTTCGGCTTCACCGAAGCGCCTGCCCGCAGCAAAATTTACAAAATCCGGTTGATCACGGGAAGCATAACAGTTACTACAACCGCTTGTGTGCCGCTGGAATGCACCACATCTGGTGCAGCTTCGAATTTCGATTCCCCGTGTCTACGGTTTGGTGCATCTAACTCCGTTCTAGGCTAAACTCTGAACGCCGTTGAGTTTAGCCATTCTCCCGAGCCTGGTCGTGGGCCGAGCGTCGGGAATGTCTGCGAGGATCTCGAATGCCCTCATCCGTCTGGTCTGGTCACTTAACCTTCGGACTCATCTCCATGCCCGTTCGTCTCTTTTCCGGCGCCCGTAGCAGCGGCATTTCGTTCAACATGCTGCATCGGACTGACAAATCGCGGCTGAAGCAGCAGTACGTGTGTCAGGCAGACGGCCAAGTGGTGGATCGCTCCGACATCGTGAAGGGATACGAGTTTCGCAAGGACGAGTACATCATCATCGAGCCTGACGAGATCAAGAAGATCGAGCCGCAGACTGCCAAGACCATGGAGATCCTCGAATTCGTGAAGTCCAACGACGTCGACCCCGTCTATTTCGAATCGTCGTACTACATGATGCCGGAGGAAGCCGGACGCCGACCCTATGCGCTCTTAACCAAGGCGCTCGAGGAAAGCGAATACGTCGCCATTGCCAAAATCACCATGCACAACCGGGAGTACACGGTGTTCCTGCGGCCGCACGAAGGCGGCATGATGTTGCACACCATGTACTACTCCGATGAAGTCAAAAAGGTCGAAGGCTTCGGTGCGCCCGATGTGGAACTGAAGGACGCGGAAGTGAAGGTGGCGCACCAGTTGATCGAGGCGCTCGCCGACGAGTGGGATCCCGAGAAGTACAAAGATTCGTTCCAGGAAAACTTGAAGAGCCTGATTGAGACCAAACTCGAGGGCGGAGAGGTTGCCGAGGTCGAAAGGCCCAAGAAACTGGCGCCCGTGGTGGATCTCATGGCCGCCCTGAAGCAGAGCCTGGCTCAGATGGAAGGCAAGAAGAAGCCTGCGGCCAAGGCAGCCTCGGAGGAGCCAACCGAAGAACCAACACCAAAGTCCCGGCGCAAACGAGGCTAAGAGAGCGAGTCGACTGGGGCATCCCGCGCCCCTGAATCGAGCATCTCTGGCTAAGGTTAGAGGTTAGAAGCCCAAAGCGAAAACCCAAGAGCCAAGAGCCGAAAGCCTGTGCCGTTGCCTAGCGCATACGCCGTGCAACCGCTACAATGATCAATTCTGTCATTTGAACTGGGAGTCTTCTTCGGGATGCCGATGAGTTTTCGACGTGTGGGCTGGCTCGCCGCCATCGCTTTGGCAACGTTGTTCTCGATTTCTTGCGGTCAAGTCTACCGCCCGGTTGTCATACCGATCGCCACGAACCCGCCCAATCCTCAGAATTTCCACGCGGTGTTCGGGATTAACTCCAATGTGTCCTCGAACCCGGGCAGCGTTCTGCAAATTGACGTTTCCGGCGACACCAACATTGGTGTGGCGAACATGGGGATCAATCCCACCCATGCGGCCGCCTTGCCCAACAATCTCCGCGTTTTCGTGTCGAGTGCAGGCAGTCTGATTCCTGGGGATCCGGATACCATCACGTCGTTCTCTCCAGCGGCATCGAGCACTGTGGCCACCGGCATAGGTAGCCTGACCGTTTTTTCGCTGCCGAACGTTGGTCCTAATCAGTCTTCGGCAATTACTGCCATTAGCGAAGCCCCCAATAATACGGTGACTGTGACCCTTAGCCAAGCGATCGGTCTGGCTGCCGTAGGTGGGCAGGTAGTGATTTCCGGAGTAAATATCGGTGCGTACAATGGCAGCTTCGCAATCACCGCAGTCAGTGGGAACACAATTCAGTACAACAATCCCACCACAGGCCTATTAGCTACGTCCGGCGGAACCGCAACCATCCCGATTCCAACATTCTGCTCATACCTGCCCGACTTCGTTACGACTACCCAGAACACCGCGGTTTATGTGGCGAACTACGGCGCAGAGGGTGGGTCGACCTGCGCGTACCCGAGCACTGATTCCGTCGCTCTGCTGAATCCAATCACCGGAACGGTCCAGAACATTGCGTATCTGACTCCCGGAGGAAGCGGCCCTGCAGTCCATCCAGTTGCGATGGCCGAGACACCGAACGCCCAAAACCTCTACGTCGTAAACCAGGGAGACGGCATTACTCCAAGCACGGTGATGGACCTCTCGCCAACTGATCTTTCGCAACTGGCGAAGATTACCGTGGGCATCAATCCCACCTGGGTAGTCGCACGACTTGATAATCAAAGGGTCTACGTGCTCACGCAGGGCGACGGGTTGCTCGTCCCCATCGATGTCGCAACGAACACAGTGCTTCAAAGTCAGACCAATCTCTCGGTCGGCGCAGGTGCCAACTTTCTGCTGTACGACTCGAATCTGAATCGCCTCTACGTCACCAATCCGACTACGGGAAATGTTTTCGTCTACTCTGCGACAGGTGGGGTGGACCTGAGCGGCAACCCGAATGACACGCCAAAATTGCTTGCCACGATCTTAATGGCAGGCGGGACAAGTCCGGCGTGTCCCGGCGGATGCTCCCCTGTTTCCGTAACCGCTCTGCCGGACGGCTCTCGATTTTATGTGGCCAGCTACCGGCTGGAGTCCGCATGTTCGGATGCGAACGTTGGCGCAACGGCTTGCATCGTCCCCATGCTGACCGTGTTTGACGCACCCAGCATGACGGTGAAAGCCGGAGGCTCCCCATTGTTAAAGGGATCTCCATCGCTTTCACTACTGAGCTCGCCGCCGTTCTCGGCCTCGCAATACGCGGTACCGCCTGTCGCTTCATGCGCACCCGCGCCCGTATATACACCCGGAACTACCCGCTTTCGCATGTTCACAACCTCGTCGTCCGATAGCAGCCATGTCTATGTCAGCATGTGCGACGCGGGCGCCATTGCGGTGGTAGCGACAACCACGAACACTATCAATCAGGGAGCGAATGCTCCCGACACGCTGGTAAACAACATCGCCGCGCCCTTTGGAGCGTGTTCCGGCGCGGACTGCAGTTTCGCGGCATCGATCACGTCGTTTTCGATCACCTCAAACGTGGTGACATTCCAAACCACGACGAATAATTTCATAGCGGGCCAGCAGGTCCAGATTTCCGGACTCGGCATCGGAACCTATTTGAATGGCCAAGTATTGACCGTCCTGCAGGCCGGGCTTTCGACAACGCAATTCTCCGCCAACTTTACTTACCCAAAGAATGTCGCATTGACCAACGACGCGGGTACAGCCATCGGCCTGCAAGTTGCGCAGATCACCTCGCTCTCCATCAATTCGAATGTAGTCACATTCCAGGGTGCGAACACCTTTACTCCGGGAACCCGAGTGGCGATTTCAGGACTGACGAGCGCGCCGGGATCGCCGCTGAATGGGCAGACCTTGACCGTGATCGCAACTGGGCTGTCCACCAAACAGTTCGAATGCGTTCTCAGCGCGCCCGAGGGAAATGTCGGCTCGACCCCTGATTCAGGAGTTGCGGTGCCTCAGGTACCTCCACAGACCCCAATTTTCCTGGTTACGGGACAGTAGAGGCGGTAGCCTCTCAAATACCCAGAGAGAAAGGGTGGATGCCTGTTCGCTTCCGGACATCTGGAGGCGTGGGTGAACACGTTTAAACACCCCGGTTCGCCCGCGATATTTTCTGGCTCTTTGCCATCAAGAGGTTGCGCGTTGCCACGGATTGGTAACAGTATTGCTTTGACTGAAACGATCTGACTAGGACGTTCGTCGTTGCGCCGTGGCGATGGCCCGCATGCTGGGTGGCTCCCTTGCGCGCGACTAGGAGGACCAACCTGAGATGAGCGGACTAGCGCAAGACATTCGTTACGCCTTGCGGCAGGTGCGCAAGAGCCGTGGCTTCACCGTTGTTGCAGTTGCGATTCTGGCGCTGGGTATCGGGGCGAATACGGCGATTTTCTCGGCCGTCTATGAGGTCTTACTCCGGCCCCTGCCATTCAAAGATGCCGACCGGCTGGTTTTCATCCGCAAGCAAAATCCCTCACGCGGCTGGACGAATAATCCCGTTTCACCTCCGGAAATCTTGCAATGGCGCGACCAGAGCGGCTCATTTGAAGACGTGGCTGCCTTCTCGGGACATTCTTGCGTACTGACCGGATCTGAAGCAGCAGAAGAAGACCCATGCCAAACGGTTTCCAGCAACTTGTTCTCCGTGCTTGGGGTCAAACCGTTTCGCGGGCGCACGTTTCTGAGCGATGAAGACAAGCCAGAGGGCGCCCGGGTTGTGATCCTCAGCTACGGTCTTTGGCGAAGGCGTTTCGGGGCGGATGAAACGTTGATCGGCCACTCGATCGACATTAGCGGCACGAGCTACACCGTGGTCGGAGTAATGCCATTGAGCTTCTCCCGCCTATATGCCACGCCCGGCTATCCCTTGCCGGAACTCTGGACTTCCGGCATCGCGCTCTCCCAGGCTGATGCGTGGAACGATTATTTCGCGATAGGACGCCTGAAGCGCGGAATCACACCGCACCAAGCGGAAATGCAGATGAACCAGGTTTCAACCCGGCTGGAGCGCGAGAAGCCAGATCTGGTCGGGTGGCGGGCACAGCCTGAAAGCCTGCGCACTACGCTCTCAAGAGACTCGCGTCCAGGACTGCTCGTACTCATGGGAGCAGTCACTTTTATCCTGCTCATCGCTTGCGCCAATCTGGCGAATCTACTTCTTGCCCGGAACGCAGCTAGGACGAATGAATTCGCGGTGCGTAGAGCGCTTGGCGCCCGTGAGGGCCGGCTCGTTCGTCAACTCCTGACGGAGAGCGTGTTCGTTTCTGTTACTGGTGGGATCTTTGGAATCCTTATAGGTTCTCTCGGCTGCAAAGGATTGGCCGCCTTCGCACCGTTATCGCTGTTGCAATCCGCACCCGGACTCGCCAATGGCGCTGCAGATCTGCGCGTGCTTGCGTTTGCGCTTTTCATGATGCTGGCCACCGGTGTGCTTTTCGGTGTTGCCCCCGCTTTTCACGGCGCCCACGTGGATCTGAATACCGCGTTAAAGGATGAGGGCCGAACTTCTTCGCAGAGCCGCCGTGGCCGCGGATTTCGTCGTGTGCTCGTGATCTCCGAAATTGCGCTGGCCATTGTGCTGCTGAGCGGCGCCGGACTCATGGTGAGAACGCTGGCACTCCTCAGCGGTGTGAACCTCGGCCTCAACCCTGCCAACGTTCTTACTTTGCGCATCCCATTTTCAGGGGCGCGTTACAGCAACCCGCAGGCGAGAGTAGAGTTTTGGCGCAAAGTGGTTGCCGACGTTGACAGCCTGCCCGGGGTTGCAGCGGTAAGCGTTTCACGTGGCGTGCAGCTCGAGGACTGGTCGGGGCAATTTTTTGTTACAGCCGAGCAGCCGAATCCTGCGCCCGGGCAAATCCCAGATGCAAACTACGTCATCGCCGGCCCGGACTATTTCCGCACTTTGCAGATCCCATTGCGGATGGGACGAAGCTTTGACGACCACGATACTGAGAACGGCCAGCAAGTCGTAATCATTAACGAGGAGCTGGCGCGCCTGCACTGGCCTGCACAGAATCCCTTGGGCAAGCAGTTACGAGTGGGTTCGCCCACTGCGCCGTGGCGTACCGTGGTTGGAGTCGTAGGTAACGTCCTTAGTCAGGGTGTTAACGGGGGTATTAATCGGGAACTTTACATTCCTTATCAGCAGTTTCCGTGGCTGATCGACGGCCCGCACAACTTGCTTGTGCGTTCTGCGGCTGGTGTGAATCCTCAAAGCCTGGCCCATGCCGTGGTCGATCAGATTCATCGCCAGGATAGAGGGCTCGCAGTCGCTGATATCACGAAGCTCGATCAACTGGCGGCTGAACCTCTCGAAGGGCAGAGAATCGTCATGGTGCTACTGGTCGGGTTCGCGGGACTTGCGGTGCTCCTTTCCGCTTTAGGAATCTACAGTCTGCTTGCTTACCTGGTTTCCCGTCGTATGCGCGAAATTGGCGTGCGCATGGCATTGGGGGCGCGCTCGTCGGACGTCTTTGGCATGGTTCTGAGCGAGGGAATTCGTATGACCCTGTCCGGCGTCACCATTGGGCTCCTGGCCGCATTCGCGTTAACGCGACTGATGGCCAGTTTGTTGTTCGGCGTGCGCCCGACTGATCCCATGACCTTTACAGCCGTGGCATTGTTGATTTCGGCGATTGCTCTTATCGCGTGTCTCGTCCCTGCACGCCGGGCGGCACAGGTCGATCCCATGGTCGCGCTGCGGTCTGACTAATCTCAGTCGGGTACTCCCAGAGGATCACCAGCCGACGATAGTGATGAGGGCTCGGGATCTCCGACGGAAGCACGATGCAGAAGGCGGCAGGTTGCCAGCCCCGACTAGACTTTGGCGGGAACTTCTTCCTTCACTTCTTCTTTCGCGGCATAGTGCGAGTCCACGTAGTCATCCAGAATCTCGATGAACTCGGCGACGATGCGGTCACCCTTCAGCGTCGTAAGCAGCCGCCCATCGACATACACGGGAGCCTTCGGTTCTTCGAAGGTGCCGGGCAGGGAGATTCCGATGTTCGCGTGTTTCGATTCTCCCGGACCATTAACCACGCAGCCCATGACAGCCAGCTTCATTTCTTCCACGCCGGAGTAGCGCGTTTTCCATGAGGGCATCTGTTCCCGCAGATACGACTGAATCTGCTCCGCCATCTCCTGGAAGAATGTGCTCGTCGTACGGCCGCATCCGGGGCAGGCCGTCACTTGCGGGGTGAAGCTGCGAATGCCCATCGACTGCAAAATCTGCTGCGCCACACGAACTTCTTCGCTGCGATCTCCACCGGGCGCCGGTGTCAGCGAGACGCGAATTGTGTCTCCAATGCCTTCCTGCAGCACCACTCCCATCGCCGCGCTCGATGCGACCACGCCCTTTGCACCCATGCCAGCTTCGGTCAACCCAAGATGCAGCGGATAATCGCAGCGTGCCGCCAAAGACCGGTACACATCGATCAGATCCTGCACACCGCTGACCTTCGCGCTCAAGATGATCTGATCGGCCCGCAATCCGTATTTTTGCGCCAGCTCTGCGGAATTCAGTGCGCTCACCACCATCGCTTCCATGGTGACTTCGCGCGCATCTTTCGGCTCATCAAGTTTGGAGTTCTCATCCATCATTCGCGTAAGCAATACCTGGTCGAGCGATCCCCAGTTGACTCCTATGCGCACCGGCCTTTGATATTTCACCGCGACTTCGATCATCGTGCGGAAATTTGAGTCCCCGCCTTTGCCGATGCTTGCGTTGCCCGGATTAATGCGGTACTTGGCCAAATCGCGCGCGCACTCCGGATACTTTGTCAGCAGCACGTGCCCGTTGTAGTGGAAGTCGCCGATGATCGGGACGCGGACACCCTGCTTGTCGAGTTCCTCTACGATTCGTGGAACGGCAGCGGCCGCTTCATCGTTGTTGACCGTAACCCGGACCAGCTCCGACCCCGCCCTTGCGAGCGCAGCTACCTGCTGGACTGTAGAAGGAACATCAGCCGTGTCGGTGTTAGTCATCGATTGCACCACAACTGGTGCATCCGACCCAACGCGCACACCTCCGACCACGGCCGTAACGCTCTTTCTGCGATGAATGGTAGCCATAGGAATCTCTAGTTTAACATGCAGGAAATTGCATCCCACCAATGCTCGTTACGGATTTCGTAACAGAAACCACCTGTCCAAACTGAATCTTGCACTCTGGTTGTCCCTGCTGGACTCTGTCAAAAACCGGATTACAGGCGCTTTAGGACCAGAAGTTTTTGTCGTGAGATCGGATTTCGTAACGCGTATAGCTCCTTGACACGACATTGGGAAAATCCAGACTAGGATTCGGTTCCTCTGTGCGGACCAGTCCTCGGCCTCTGACCTGCGGGTAGGGCTTTCCCAACTTCGTCCCGGGTGTCTTCTACTGGAGGTGTCAACTGTGAATCACCGCATAAAAGCTGCTCAGGCCAAGAAGGCCCCGGCCTCGGCGCGCAAGTTGCAAGTGGTCGAGGCCCAAAGTACTCCAGCTTGGCCGAGCTACTCGGGACAGTCTGAGCTGGCTGGGACCAGTCCCAGTGGCAGAGTGACTGTTTACGTCGATCCGTCGCTTGGACAGCCGGGACTACAGAACGCGCAAGATCTCCTAAACGATGCTGATCGTGTTGCCAATGCCAATGACGGCATCTTTGGCACAAGCGGCGGTCCAGTCAGCGTGATCGTCTTTGCACTCGACGGCCAGACGGACGGCAGCGGAGGTGCCGACCACAATGGCTGTGACTACACGACGGGCAATGCCATTGAAGTGGACGCATCGTTCGGACACTCAGCACGAGTTTCGGCGCTCTTTGAAGCCGAATTGAGCGAATGCTCGATGAATGGAAATCTCTGCGGCGAGAGCACTGGAGAAGCCGTGTCGCGCTGGTGCGCAGCAGTCGTTGGCAGCAACGCCCTGGCGGACTTCGCCACCGCTCCGACATGGGCGCAAGACGGAATGGCCGACTGGGTCGACCAGACTGAGAACACCGATCAGGATCCTGACAGCACCGGGTGCGGGATGGCGTTCATTTCGTGGATGATTAGCCAAGGCTATGGCCTAGAGAAGATTGCCCCGGCCATGGTCAATCTCGGAGACGCAGGCACTTTCGCCCAACTCTACAGCGCGCTAACCGGAGACTCAGCTTCGAACGCCTGGCCGATTTTCCAGACGGCAGTCCAGAATCTGCCAAATGGAGTGACAAGCGACGATCCGTTTGACGGACTGGCCCAGCCTCTGCAGATGAAGCACATATCTTCCCGCACGGCAGAACTCGTCGGCAGAATTTTCGCGTCGCTCGTTGCTGATGTGACCGCTGGCCGACACCCTGATCAGATCGCAGAAAATGTGCGAACCGCGATGCTTCCGGTTTCGAGACCAATCACCACCTCCATTTGTAGTCCCAAGTCCAAGCGGCTTCTTCCCCCAAGCAAGCGCCACTAGAGGCGCTTGTCGCGTGAAGGGGCCGACGGCAGCTCCCCGTCGGCCCCTTCATTTTTCGGTGAGAACTTTGGTTCGCTTGGACTTTGTTGCTTGAAGAATAGAAAAAGGGCCGAATGGCCCCTTTTCGTTGCTTGGATCACGGATCAGTTTAAGGCAGCCGGTCTGCCAGTCCGGGAATGGTCTTCATCAAATCGTTGTATATGACCATTACCGCGAACAGTACCAGAAATACGAAGGCAGCCTGATACACACGTTCTTTGATGTTCATGCTAATGTCACGCCGCATCAGTCCTTCAATCGCCAGGAACAGAATCACTCCGCCATCGAGAATCGGAATCGGCAATAAATTGAAGATGCCGAGGTTCAAGCTGATTGCTGCTGTGAGACTCATCAGCGGAGTCCAGCCTTTACGCCGCGCCGCTTCACCGGCAGCCTGCCCAATGCGAATCGGGCCTTCGATCGACCGCATGGAGATCTTGCGTTGTGCCATCTTCTTGACGAGTTCAAGAATCAGCAGCGCGTTTTGCCGGTTTTCATGGAGCGACAACTTCGCCGCTTCAGCGAAAGGCAGCGTTTTTGTCTTCATCCGCATCGTTCCAATGCCGATGCGATACGACTTGTCGTACAGCACCGGCTGCACCGTAAATGCTTTCTGCTGACCATCTCTCAAGACAGCGAGAGTGATGGGTTGGTCTTTCGTGACCTTCAGACTTTCGATCATGGCGGCCAGCGCCGGCACCGGCTTGCCGTCCATGGTGAGAATCTTGTCGCCTTCCTTCAGCCCGGCTTTGTCGGCGGGCATGCCCTCGACGAGATCCGTGATGGTCAGCGTCTGTTCCTTCGGCGTCCAGCCAGCGAATCCGATCTGATCAACTCCCGTCGCTTCCGGCACCACCGTTTTGTCGATGGTCTTGCCATCGCGATTGATCTCCACGGCGAGAGGCTGTCCTGGGCTCAGCGCCTCTTTCAGTTCAACCTGCTCCCAGTTCGGATTCTGTACGTCGTCGATCCGGGTAATGCGATCTCCAACTTCAAATCCCGCCTTTGCCGCGGCCGTATCTTTCAGCACCCAGCCGATGATTGGAGGTTCGTCATACACCGCCGGATACTCGTAGTGCACCATGTAGACGGTGCTGAGCAGAACGATCGCCAGCAGAATGTTCATCGCCGGACCGGCGATCGCAATCAGGAAGCGATGCCAGCGCGGATGATTCAGAAATTCCCGCGGATCATCAGTGCGCTGATCCATGGGATTTTCGCCGCTCATCTTGACGTAGCCGCCAAGCGGAATGGCATTAATGCGGTAATCTGTTTCGCCCCTGCGGAAACCAATCAGACGCTTGCCGAAGCCGATGGCAAATTGCTCCACCCGCACTCCAAGCCACTTGGCCACGGCATAGTGGCCGAATTCGTGGATCAAAATCATGAAACCCAAAACTGCGACGACGGCAATGAGCGAGGTCAAAAAGTCAGACATATGTTGTGGTACGTACGCTTCCCCTGATTAGATTCCAAAACTACGCAAAAGATGTTGCCCTGGGACGCTCACTTGTCTTAACGCTAACCACCCGCTGTTGAGCCATTCTGCGGGCATCTCCATCGGCTTCCAGGACTTTGTGGATAGAATCCAAAGCCCCGGAGCTTGTCTCCTCCAGCACTGACTCGATAATCCTGGGAATCTGGTCAAATCGAATCTGGCTCTCCAGAAACGCTGCAACTGCCACCTCATCAGCGGCATTCAGCGCCACTGTTTTTGCGCCCCCGGCTTCCACCGCTTCATACGCCAAACGCAGGCATGGGAATTTTTTCAGGTCCGGGGGGCTGAAGTCCAGATGACGCAAGTCACTCACCGCAAAGCGCATATCTGACTGAATCCGCTCAGGATATGTTAACGCGTAAAGAATCGGCACCCGCATATCAGTCATGGAAAACTGAGCAAGTACGCTGCCATCCACAAACTCGACCATGGAGTGAATAGTTGATTGCGGGTGGACAATCACCTCGACTTTCGCCGCAGGCATGTGAAAAAGTCTGCACGCCTCGATGACCTCGAATCCTTTGTTCATTAAGGTGGCGGAATCGATCGTGATCCGCTTCCCCATCTTCCAGGTGGGATGGTTCAGTGCTTGCTCTACCGTAATAGATGCAAACTCGGAGGCCGGAGTATTGCGAAACGGTCCACCAGAAGCCGTCAGCCAGATGCGCTCGACTTCCCCCATCTTGCCGCCGCGCATACATTGATGTACGGCATTATGTTCGCTGTCGATGGGAAGTAGTGGCGCGCCGCGCTTGCGTGCTTCTGCGGTAATTAACTCTCCGGCGGCAACCAGGCATTCTTTGTTTGCCAGGCCCAGAGTCTTGCCCGCACGAACCGCTTCATAGGTAGCTTCCAAGCCGGCAACGCCAACGATTGCACTGACCACGAAGTCGACTTCGGGATGAGTCGCGACTCGAACTGTGCCAGCCGCGCCGTGGACGACTTCAATGTCTCCCAATTCGTCGCGTTTCAGTTGAGCACGAAGGGAGTCTGCATCCTTCTCCGCTGCCATCGAGATCACGCGCGGCTTCCAGCGCTGCGCTTGTTCCAACGCAGCCTCAAGATTGCTGCCCGCTGCCAGCGTCACGATCTGAAAGCGATCAGGATACGATTCCGCCACACTTTGCGTGCTGCGGCCAATCGAGCCGGTAGAGCCAAGGATGGCAATACGTTTCATAAAGGCAGAGCTTCTATTTTACGCGTCTGGCTTGCGTTGCGTGGGGGAAGTGGCGTGGAAGGCTACTGCATTACGCGCCAAGTCGCATAGTACCACAGCACCGGAGCGGCAAACAGCAGGGCATCGATTCGATCCAGCATGCCGCCGTGACCCGGCAAGATCGCTCCCGAATCTTTTACGCCCGCACCGCGCTTGATCAGCGACTCTACTAGATCTCCAAGTTGTGCGGCGATGTTCAGCACAATTGTGAGAACAATGATTGGACCCATCGCGGGCTGTTCGAGCCCGAACAGCCCGTCCCGCCGCTGAATCAGTCCGGCGTGCAACAACGCGGAGTTGATCGGCAGAGAGTAGTTGAACAGCAGCCAACCCAGGGCGACGCTCGCAACAACCGAGGCCGCAGTTCCTTCCCACGTTTTCTTGGGGCTGATCCGCGGCGCCATCAAGTGACGTCCAATCGATTTCCCGACAAAGTAAGCGAAAATGTCGCCCGCCCACACCACCAGCAGCAGATACAGCAGGTAAAAAGCTCCCGCCCACTGCTGCCGCAGTTGCACGAGCATTCCCATTGGCAGCGCAATGTAGGTGAAGGCGAATACCGATGCTGCTGCCGCTGGATATCCGGTGCTCAACGGTTCGTCGCGCATCGCCCGGGTGAGAAAGATGAACGGTGCAATCGCCGCCGCGAAGCCCAGGCAATACACGAACACGGCCGTCGACAGCAGGGGCTTCTCATTGCCCACGTTGAACGCAAGGAGCGCAAAAAAGATTGCGACGAAGATGTACGTCAGCGTGCGCAGGGGCCGTACGCCATATGATTCGGTCAGCTTGAGGAATTCGTGAATCGTGAGCAGCGCGATGACGCCCGCAACAATCGCCAGCACAGGAATCGGTGCTCGGAGAATGAGCACCAGCACGATCGGTATCAGGACGACGGCGGTCGCAATGCGTTTGAGCAAGGGAAGTATTGTGCCGTGAAAAATAGTCGGCGCAATTATAACCAGAGGCAATACGCGAGGTTGTTTTTCCTTTGTGTACCTCTGTGCCCCCCTGGTTAAGCGTTCACGCTTTCGACAGGTGCATGCGCGTCATGGTGGTTGAGCCCGCCGTAGCGCCGTTCCCGCTTCTGGTATTCCGCAATCCCTTCGAGCAGATGCACGCCTCGAAAATCCGGCCACAGCGTCGCGGTCACGTAAATCTCTGCGTAAGCCAATTGCCAGAGCAGGAAATTGCTCAGCCGCATTTCTCCCGAAGTCCGGATGACCAAATCCGGGTCCGGCAAGTCTCGCGTGTACAGATGCTTCGAAACGGTCGCCTCATCGATCCGCAGATGATCGATTCCGCCGTTTTGCGCAGCCGCCTTCACCATCGCCCGGAACGCGTCTACGAGTTCGCTGCGCGCGCTGTAATTCAGCGCCAGCGTGAGGACCATGCCCGTATTTCGCTTGGTGGCGTCCCGCGCCCAATCCATCCGCTCCTGCACATCCTTGGGCAACTCCTGTTGCCGCCCGATGTATTCCAGCCGGATGTTGTTCTCGTTCAGCGTGGAGACTTCCGCCTTTAGGTAGCGGCTCAGGAGCCGCATCAGGAATCCGACCTCGGTCGGAGGACGCTTCCAGTTTTCTTCTGAGAAGGCGTACAGCGTCAATGCCGGAATGTGAATCCGTGCGGCTGTCTCGACCGTCGAACGTACCGCTGCAACCCCCGCCCGATGCCCAGCCACTCGCGGCATGTGCCGGCGCCGCGCCCAGCGGCCGTTGCCGTCCATGATGATGGCGATGTGTCGGGGGAGCCGTGCTGGATCGAGATGACGGTAGACCTCCGCCTCTTTACGATCGAGGCCCGCAGGTACTTTGTCGTGCAAAGTGGTCATCCCGATATGAGGCTAACACAGGGGTGAAGGGGTGCGCAATGAGTGTGTTCCTGTGGAAATGGCCCCGCCCGCGGAGGCGTCCAGCGAACCTACTGCTTGAGCCCCTATGCAACCGATGGCTCAATTCTAGTCGATACCTTCGCGTGGATTAAGGAAAGCGCGGGGGGCGCCCGCGCCACGTAAGCCCTTACCTTGCCTCTTCCGGGACCACCCTGATCTCCAGCTTCTCGGTTCCCCGCAGCACAGTCACTGAACTGCTTACTCGGACTCGCACCTCGGTTAGCAGCCGATGCAGATCATCCACGCCCGCGACGGGCTGGCCTTCCAGTGCCACGATCACATCGCCTTCGCGCAATCCTGCGCGCTTCGCGGGACTATCTTCCTCCACCGACAGCACAAGCGCCCCGCTCTCTTTCGGCAGATCGTAGAACCGTACCACCCGCCGATGCACGGGTACGGTCTGTCCCGAGATGCCCACATAGCTGCGCCGAATCTTGCCGTCGCGCAGCAACCGGCTCGCCACGAACTTCGCCGTGTTGATCCCGATCGCGAAGCAGATCCCCTGGGCCGGAAGAATGGTCGCCGTATTCACACCGATCACTCGACCGGCTGAGTCGATCAGCGGACCCCCGGAGTTGCCCGGGTTCAATGACGCATCCGTTTGGATGACATCATCAATCAGACGGCCGGAATACGAGCGCAACGACCTTCCGAGCGCGCTCACGACGCCAGCCGTTACGGTCGACTGAAACCCGTACGGCGCGCCAATCGCAATTGCAATCTGCCCGACACGCAGTTTTTGCGAGTCTCCGAGTTCGGCAGCCACCAGACTAGGCTCGTCCACGCGAATCACCGCCAGATCGCTCGACGGATCCTCCCCAATGAGCGCCGCTGGCATGCGTCGGCCATCGCTCATCGTCACTGCAATTCGTGCGGCCTCATGCACTACGTGGCTGTTGGTCAAAATGAGGCCGTCAGGAGTGAAGACGAAGCCCGAGCCTCCGCCCTGCCGCTCGCGGGGTTCGCCTGAGCGCGTCCGTCCGGCGGCCTGATGAACTTCGATATTCACCACGGACGGACTGATCCGCTCGACAGCACTCGTAACTGCCGTGGAGTAGGCATCGAGCAGCGAAGCATCGCTACTGATTTGCGGCGCGATCGGCCCTTCGTGACTCTCGCTGCTCCACGACTTCAGTCCTGTAGCTCCGCCGCTTCCTGCGGCAGAGAAGGCCAGAAAACGATCCGATCCAGTCTCCGAATTCATGCTGGATAGATGTAGATCGATCTAGTTTGGATTCACGCGCGCGACGTCGAGACGGCACGGCCGGAACCCTGGTTTCCGCTTACCGCTTTATGCCGACTCCTTAAGTCCCAGCATCTTGAAGCGCATCGCGTCGAACGTGCTCTCCGGCAGAATCTTTGGTAGCGACGCCAAGAGCTTCGCGTGCTTTCCCACCCGATACCGCATTCGTGGACGGCTCGAAGTCAGGGCGTCGTGCACGGCGACCGCCACTACGTCCGGAGAACTGCCGCCTTTCTCCATCTCATATCCGCGGCGGCCGACAGTCCGGATCATGGGTCCATAACGTTGCTGACCGTCAGGCGGCAGACTGCTGATGACCTCCTCAAGATTTCCAAGTGTCTTGTCGACTGCCGGAGTAGAGATCGATCCCGGCTCGATCGCTATCACCCGCACTCCGAACGGGCGAAGTTCCAGCCGCAGCGTGTCGCTCAGCATCCCAAATGCGCATTTGCTCGAGTTCAGCAATCCCCCGAACGGGATTGCCAGGTTCACGCCAACGCTGGTGATGTTCAAAATCCTGCCACGATTTTTTCTCAGCATCCCGCAGAAAGCTTGAATCGTAGCCAGTTGACCAAAAAAATTGATTTCAAAAATCTCCCGCACGTCATTCATAGGCGCGTACTCGAGTGGCCGCACCATGCCGATGCCGGCGACATTTACCAGTCCATCGAGTCCGCCCCCATTTCGTTGAGAACCAATCTCTGCGGCAGCGGCAGCGATTGTCGACGGATCCTGCACATCCATGATGACGGGATAGACATTCTTCTCAGACCGCAACCGGTCTCGATCGCTCTCCTTGCGGACCGTCGCAAACACAAGCCAGCCATCGTCGCTCATCCGCGACACGCAGGCATGGCCAATCCCACTGGAAGCTCCAGTAATGACAACCGTCCTTCTGTTCTCGGACATCCATCTCTCCTCACTAGAAGAATTAGCAGCTAGTTCTTTGATTGACGTTTGCAATGGAAAGAACCGGAAAATCTTGAGGCATTTAGGCAAAGGTAAGCGGAGGGCGTCGGTGCTAAACTGCCACTCCATGGCGGATACAACAATAAGAAAGCACACTCTTGCGCCATGGGTGGGATTGTTGTTGACGGCGCTCGGGGCGTTGAGCAATGGATTGCCGTTCATCGGTTTTCCGGCGGCGCCGGTCCCGTGGATCAGCCTTCTGCTGTCGCTGGCCGGCTTTGGAGTGGTTCTGATCGGTTTGTGGCAGGTATTCCGCCAGTCGAGGATCTACAAAGGAAAGGTCTCGGGAAGCATCGCCGCGGCGCTTTGTCTCTTGTTCCTGGCCGGTTCCATCGCTTTTTTCTGGGGCGCGCGGCACATTCCCGCCGAGTCCGCCAACGCTCCGCAAGTCGGGCAGCGGGTGCCGGACTTTACCCTGCCTGACAGCACCGGGCATTCCGTATCACTGACGCAGCTGCTCTCTGGTTCAGTAGGGAACGAACCGCCGAAAGCTCTTCTGCTGGTTTTCTATCGAGGATACTGGTGACCCTATTGCAACCTCGAGTTGCGAGGCATCGAAAAGTCGCTTCCGGAATTCGCATCGCAGGGAATCCTGCCGGTTGCCATCAGTGTTGATGCTCCCGAGGTATCTGAGAATCTTCGCCGCAAACGAGGCTATACCTTCGTATTTCTCTCAGATCCTGAGGCTGAAGTAATTCGACATTACGAACTGCTGCATCCCCGCGGCGGTCCGGATGGAACGGATATCTCCCGCCCGGCGGAGTTTCTGGTCGATCGCTCAGGAACGGTGCGTTGGGAAAACTTCACCGAAGACGTCCGCGTGAGGCCACGAGCGGACGAACTGCTGGCTGCGGCTCGATCCATTCCATAATTCCGGGCAGAAAAAAGCCGGAACCATGTCTGGTCCCGGCTCAGTGTTGGCTGGTTGCCCGGATAAAAGCAAAGTTTCAAAGTTGAAGAGGTTTCAAAGTAAAACCATGCGAACTGAAACTACATCGGCAGCATCTTTGAAACCTTGAAACGTTGAAACTGATTCCTACGCACTCCTCCGCGGCCGCACTGCCAAGTCCCGCACCTGCGTCAGAATGCTCGACATCTGCATTCCGTTCAGTTGCGCGACAAAGGGCAACAATTCTGCGATGAACTGATCTTTCATCAGTTCGCTGACTTCTTCCTGTCGGCTGCGTTCTCCACCGCTGAGCAGTTCGGGCACAGTAACCTCCAGTGCACGCGCAAGCCGTTCCAGGGACGACAGCGTCGGCGTGGCCTTCTCGTTTTCAATTTTCGACACGTAGGTACGCGGCACCGCCATTCTTCCCGCAAGTTGCCGCTGGCTAAGCCCGCTGCGCAAACGCAGCGAACGGATCGAGGTCGCCAGGTTCAAATGCCCGCGTCCCATACCGGGGATCGGCATCATCACTGGAGGAGCCACCACAATGGGTTCTGGCTCGGGTTCCTCGTCTAAAGACGCGTGGCAGCGCCGGCAGTTATTGTTGGACGTGCGGAATTGCACTAACAGGCAGTGATCGCACCGAACGACTTCCCTTGAATCTACAGGGGCGAGAGTCGTGGCCATCGGGTTGTGGGAGTGCCAGAGCGGGCCCTCCGTACAGCCTAAACCAAAGAACAGGAATAGCTTGGGGGAGACTCCTGTTGGCAGTCTCAATCTGAGCCACATGCCCTGTGGAAGTCAAGGGAAAACTGCACAAAGAACGCGACAGTCTACATCCAGGGCTTGACGAGAACCAAAAAGACCTTGAAAAAACGCGGCAACTCCCGGCACTTCCGAAAAGTCGCCCGGATATTTACTAACTATGTTCGCGTCCGCCGCTTTGTGTCGCTCGCGGATGGTCCCTTATCTGAATAAGGGATGAGGAACGAAGCTCTCTAAAATCACCATCTCATTCCTCAAGATGTCGCCCGGTTTGTACAAATATTCCTCGCCGCAGCTGTCGCAGCGCACGCCGAACTGATGGGTCAGAACAATCCAGAAATAATCGCAGCCGCGAGACATTTGAGTCCTCCCAGCCCCCCAAACCTGGAAGAAATCCCTCTTACATTTATGCCTCAATCCATGGCCCGCGCCTTGTCATGAGCGTGTAAAACAGCTAGGAACCAGGAGTGCGAACCCAGTCATAACGTCAGTCACCTCAGCGCTGAATTTGTGGCAAAAGAACAGAGCGGTGGCGCGCGCTCATGCTGCCTCCACCACTCCGAGCCGGCTACGGCGTTATCACAAACACATTTCCGCCCTGAGGGAACTGGATCAGGAAGTTCTTGAAAGCAGTTCCGAAGAGATGGCCAGCGTGATCGCGGAAGAGTCCAGCGAACGGAACAGCCCCATCCTCGAGACCCTGGAAGTTGTGAAGAACCTTCACAGAGCCATCCGGAATCATCTCGAACACAGTTCCCAGATTTTGGTCGCCGCCGAGTTGCGCGGTTCCATAGAGGTTCCCCGCTTCATCGGAGACCAGGCCACCGTTCGGGTTTTGACCTTCAGCCTGGGTGAACCGATGCACCACGGAGTAGGTGCCGTCCTTGGCGATCTCGTAGATGGTCCCGTTTTCCGCGATGCCGCCCTGGAGTGCCGTGCCAAACAAGTTTCCGTTGGCGTCGATCAGCAAGCCGCCTTGTGGAATTGCACCGTCAGCCCCGCCGGCAAACGTATGCAGGACGGTGAACTTGAGGTTCGGTGAAATCCTGAAAACGACTCCGCAACCGGCTCCGGGAAACTCGAGGAACTCGGGACAAGAGCGGTCTCCGCCTGATTGAGTGACGCCGTAAAGATTTCCTTGTGCATCCTGCGCTAACGGTCCGACCGGGTTGGCTCCATCGGGTCCTCCAGTAAACTGATGAAGGAAACGCATGTTGCCTGCGGCGTCGAGGACAAAGATGCTGCCGCAGCCGATCTGACACAACTGCTTATTGCCGAACTGAGCTGCGCCAAAGATGTTTCCGTTTTTGCCTAGGAGCACGCCTCCGGCGGGCTCCTTCGGCGAAGTCGTATGCAGGCCGCCCTGAAAGGCGAACAAGATAGTCTCCTGCCCTTGAGGTGAGAGCTTGTAAATGACTCCGGAACCGCCGAAACCGCCATCGGCAAAGCCGTACAGGTTGCCGGCGGCGTCTATCGTGAGGGTGCCTCTGGGAAACTCTCCGACGCTCCCGCCATTGAGATTGAAAAAGGTTGATTCTTTTCCGGTGCGATCGATTTTGAAGACAGCACCCGGGAGGGTAGTTGTGCCAAAGAGATTGCCGTTGCGGTCAAGAACAACTGATCCCTCAGGGAACGCGGGTTGCCCTTCGACGTTGAATTGATGAAGCACCCGGAAAGTTTGAGCGTGGGCCAATGGCAGAATTGCCGTCAGTAGAAATAGCGCAGCGAGTCGTACTCTTGTCATGATCTTCCTCAATTGCCGAATGTGTATGCACACGTTCTCCGCACCGCGAATACGGAGTATGTCGCAGTGTGCCGAAGTTTTTTCAGTGCATGAGCATTGGATGACGCGAATCAGCGACGCTTGTAAAAACGTTGTAATCGCCAAGTAAAGGTTTGCGCCGGAATCAAGATTTGTGAATCCGCAACGCGCTGAGCGAAAGCGGGCGCGGGCAGAATCGATTACACTCATTAAATCTTTTTCAAGCGAGGTGAAGCCCTACGCGATCCACAGCCTGGGAATTGCTAACCGAATTCACCCAATCGGAAAGCCTGCGCAAGCATGCGCTTGCTGTCGAAGCGTGTATGCGCGCCTGCTCGCGGAAGTACGGTGACGGATCGCCCCAGTCCGAGGAATTGTGGGGCAGCGTGGGCCTCATCCACGACTTCGACTATGAGCGCTGGCCGACGGCCGAGGAGCATCCGTACAAGGGCAACGAAATCCTCAAAGAGCGCGGATACTCCGAGGAAATCCGTCGCGCCATCATGAGCCACGCCGAATACTCGGGTGTCCCCCGCGACACTCCGATGGAAAAAGCCCTGTTCGCCTGCGATGAGCTTGCCGGATTCATCACCGCGGTGGCCCTGATCAAGCCGAGCAAATCGCTGTCCGAAGTCGACGTGAAGTCAGTCCGAAAGAGGATGAAAGACAAAGCCTTCGCCCGCAAGGTGAACCGCGACGACATCATCAACGGAGCGAAAGACCTCGGCGTCGACCTCGACGAGCACATCGGCTTCTGCATCGAAGCCATGAAGCCGGTCGCGAAAGACCTCGGACTCGACGGCAGCGCGGCAAGAAGCTAACCTTGCGACCCTGGACCAAGAGACCTCAGACCTCAGGCGGAGTCCTCTATCCCGGATGTTCGACTCAAGCAATACAACTTGACTCCGCATTGGAGGTAAGACAGCTAATGCAAAGGGATGAGCGCTGAATGCCCAGGCGCAAGAGGCTAATGTCTGAGGTCTGAGGTCCGAGGGCTGGAGTCTGACGTCGGGCGCCATCACCGCTTCTCCGCCAGCCGGTCCTTCTTCCGCCGCTCCCGTTCTGCCTTCATCTGCTGGACGCTCTCAGCCACACGGGGTGAATAAAGCGTTCGAACCCAATCGGCATTTCCCCACTCCGGCTGCCCTGCTACGGCCCGGTCGAAATTGCCGAGGGCCGGATCTGTGTCCTGCGCTTGCCACAAAGCAACTGCCTGCGCCATCGCTCGCTCGCCTTCCGGGTGCTCCCGGTACATGCCGGTGTTCTCCAGTTCGCCGTTATTGACGGTCTGAATTGCATCGCTGAATCGCTTGACTTCGATTTCAACCCACGCGCGGCGCAGCCAGAGCTTGACGTCGCCTGGACGCTGTTGCACGACTTCGTCGAACACATGCGCCGCCCGCTCATAATCTCCGGCCAGGTAGTACCACCAGCCCAGCATTCCCAAATAGTCTGGGGCACGCTGATCGTCACTGGTACGCAGATTCTCTTCGAATTTGTGAGCGCGAGTCGCGTCTCCGGCCAGCAACGACAGCCCCACATGCTCGACCTCCGCATTTCTCGGCTGTTCTCCTCGGAGCGATTCCAGCCAGTGCCGGAACTCACTCGCGCCACTTTGTCGGTTGGCAGCGGCCAGGGCCAGCGCATAGGCCTCTACCACGGGAAGCTTCTTTGGATCTTTTTCCAAAAATTGTCGGTACGAGGTCGCCGCATTCCCAAATTTCGCCTGCGCGAATTGTGCGCGCGCGAGCACATCCCAGGCCTCCGGCTGATCGCCATGCATTTTGACGGATTGAGACGCTAGGTGCTCGGCTTCCGAGTAATTCTTCGCATTCATCGCGGACTGTGCCCGCTGAGTCCAGAAAATGTAAGCGACAGCCAAATCGCGTTCAGCATGCGCCGGCCAATTTTCACTGGCGATCATCTTCTGCACTTGTGCGATGCGTTCCTCCGGTAATGGATGCGACCGGAAGTATCCTTCAAGTGTCTGCATGGACACATCCGACAACTCTTCTTGCGGCGACGAGGCCCTGACTCGCTGCATGCGATAACGCTGGTACATGCGATCAAACGCTTCAAACATCCGGATCGCGCCATTCGCTGAGTATCCCGCCTGCACTGCGAGCCTTGTTCCTTCACGGTCTGCCTCTAGTTCCTGATCTTTGCTGTATCCCGCCTGAAACACGAACACCGGGATCGCGACTAACCCTCCCAGCGGAATCCGCCGCAACGCCTGCTCTAGTTGCGCGCGATCGGCACAGTGATAGTGGTCGACGTGCTCGATCTCGTGACCGAGAACGGCCGCGAGTTCGTCTTCACTATCCATGAGCCCGAGCAACCCAGCACCGACATAAACGTGACCGCCCGGCAGGGCAAAGGCATTGATCATGTATTCGTTGGCAATGTAATGAAAACGATAAGGCAGCCTGCGATGAGCACGCGCTGTCAGTATTCCGCCGACCTGATTCAGATATTTCTCAACCGTGACTATCTCTTCTTTCTTGTTGTTCTCGGAAAAAGAGGCGCCATACATGCGCGCGATCTCATCACCAATTTGAATCTCCTCATCGTCTGACATGCGGGTGAAATTCACCGGCATGCGCGCGAGTTCCTGCTCGGTATCCGCTACCAGGTAGAGCACCGCCGCCGGACTCGCAGGCCCATCCACCTTGCGCCGTTCGCTCGTTACGATCGCCGCTGCGCTCAGTCCCACAATTCCGGTCAACCAGATCCAGTGCTTCATAGATACCGCCTCATCGCTTCACGGTTGCGCGTGTACAGGAATGAGACAAAAAGCAGCGCCGCTCCAAGCACAATGAATGTCAAATATCGATCTCGGGGATTCAACCGCCACACGTCATCCACCAGGATCTTTCCTACGCACAGCAGCACGAGCAGTCCAAGCCCCGTCATTCGGAAGCTGCGCTCTCCCACCCACAACGCCAGAATGAATACCGCCAAACCTTCCAGACCCCAGGACAAGGTCACCATGCCGTGGCGCATCTCCATACCGAGCAACACCGTCAACAAGCCAACTGCAACGAAGAAGAAAATCTGCTCCGGATGCCGGGCGAGGTTTTGCAGCAGGGAAAGGATTCCGGTCTCTTCGCTCGGTTCCTTCCTCCGTACTTGAAACGCAACCGGCAACGCTGCCAGCAGCAGGGCAATCGCTGCTCCCACGGTGATCCAGCGGCTCTCCCACCGCGGTGCAGGGAAGTAGCTGCGCGCGTAGAAATTGTGCAGGACTGTTCGAAACAGGATTCCGGCGGTAACCAGCAGCGCCTGATGAAGGAAAACCTTCTTTTTGCTGCGCCAGGCAATCAGGATTAGCGCGAACGCCAGTGCCGCCCACGCCGCCGCAACCCAGTCTGCCTCAATCTCGAATCGCATCAACGAAGCGAACGTAATCGTGCCGAGCCAGCAGCATAGATTGCCTGCTCGGAGCCTTCGCTCGCGGGAGACGAGATCTTCCTGAAGGTTAATCAGCCTGCCGTAGGCGTAGAAGAGCGCCAATGCAATGGGCACGATCGTATAGAATCTCGGGCTGATCTCGCCCGGCGCGCCGCTGGCATTCAAATTCACAAAGAAGATTCGAGCGAAGCTTGCGGACAGCGCGACATAACCTTGCAGACGAAGACTCGGGTTCTTTGTTGTCAGCCCCGCTTCGAGCAGAATCAATCCGCCGACAACCCAGGCATCTGCTACTCCAATAGGACGCAGTTCGTACCACGCGACCAGCGCTAGAAGAAACGACGCTGCCCAGGTATACCCGCGCGTTGCAATATGTTCAAATTGCCAACCCTCGCCTCGCTCTATTGCGCCCCAACGCGACATCACATAGAGCAGCGCCGCCACCAGGGCAATTGTGATCAGCCGCAACGTCAGCCCATGGAACTTATCGGCGGAACTGAGATTGATCGTGAAGACTCGCGCGACTGAGACGGTAGCGAGGAACGCGGTCTGATAGCCCAAATCTTTGGCCTGAAGTCTCCTGGCAGCGAGAGCCAATACCAGAGCCAAAGCGCACCACGCCACCGCCGTCCAAGCCTGCGGGAACGCGATCCAGAGCGCGATCAGCATCATCACCATGCCGGCATGCGAAAGCCGCTGCATGACTGTGCGGTCGAACTCAGTGACAAACAGTTCCTTCCAGCGCGGCAGGACCCAGTGCGCGTTCAAATAAGAAATAACCGCGGCGACGACAAACAAGATTGCCAGTGGAAAGTCGGACCGAAGGTCGGCATCGTCCATCCGCCGTCCCAAGATTTCGGCGGCGTCATAGGCGATCATCTGCCCGGCGACCAGCGCTGAAGCAAACATTCCCAGACGCCGATACACGACCTCCTTCGTCCAAACACCGATGAGCAGGAGGGCCTCGGCTTCGATCAGCCAAAGCACAGACAAGCGTGTTCCGGAATAGCGGAAGGGGAAGGCCGCAATGAGCAGAGCCACGCCTAGAGTGCTCAAGACGATTACTGCTGTGCGTCGGCGGCGCGTTGCCGGCAACTGCCCGAGTCCGACCTCGATCGCGCCAAGTGCAAGCAACGCCCAGAATGCCCACTCCGGATGTACCGACTGATACTTCAGCAATGCCAGCAAAAGCGAGCTGTTTAGCAGCGCAGAGGCTGTCGAGATTTGCTCCTGCTTCCGCTGAGAGGGACGGCGGAATACATACGACAGGCGGAAGACGAGCCAGTACAGAATCAGGATGCCGGCGCTGGCGGTAAATTCTGGGAACGGATGCCTGTGTCCGTGCATCGGTGCGATGATCGGACGCAGCCAAAGGAAATGATTCAGATAGCTTGCCAGGATGCCGAACACTTCCAGCTCAAACCATTGCATCCGCCCGACAATCGCTACCAGGGCGGCGGCGAGCACAACTCCTGCGGAAAGGCTGTAGACGTTCGAATGGCTGATGGTCACCGTCAGAAAGGCCAGTAAAAACGCCAGGCCCGTGACAACCTGTGACCGATATCGCAGTGTGTGGGCCACCATCGCCCCAGCAACGGCCAGCATCAGCACCAAGTCGAGAGGCTGCGAATCCAGCACCTGCGCTGCCGGCACGTGATACATCGCGTATGTCGTGAAAAAAAGAAGCGCCCATCCACCGCCAATTCCGGCTCCTGCCAGGATGCGGTATCGGTCTTTCCGCTCCGCCCAAACGCCAGCACCCAGCATCACCCCCGCAGTGACAAAGCCGATGGACACTTTTCCTTCCGCGCCCATCGTCCGCAATTGGTACGCCAGGAAGAATGCAATGCCCAGTACCAGCAGCACAATGCCGAGCTTATTCAACCAATCCGTGCCCAACACTTCCTCGATGTCGAGCGACGACCGAAAGCGTTCAAACATCGAAGGTGTCGACCGAGAAGAACTGAAGGTTGGGGATGGAACGGAGGGCACAGCAGCTACCGGAGGGATCGATGATGCCGGAGCCACAGATTTCGCTGGTGCAGGCGAAGGCCGTGACACCGGGGTAGATACAGATACGACCGGGGCAGTGACGGGCTTCGGCGGAACTGGAGCTGAAATCCGTTCGGAAACGGGTAGCTGGGCTGGAGGGGCTTCGGGCGCGCCATCCTTCTTTGCGGCGGTTTGTTCCGCAGCCGCACCGCGGAGTTGCTTCAGCTCCCGTTCAAGCGCATAGAGCCGTGATGTAAGATCCGCCCATCGGGATTGATCTTCCAGCCGCTCACTCTTACGGCGGGAATTAACACGCCACAACAGAATCCAGGGGCCAAACAAGATGAGCACAACAATTCCGAGGTAGAAGACGATTTCCATCGTCACTTGTGGCGAAGCTCCCGGGACTCGGTGGGTCCGCGCGATTCTACTAGATCGTCCGCGAATCCGCCATGATTGCAAAAATGGTTCCGCACCGCCCTATGGCACGCAAGTAATCTGCCGGACATAAGATACCTGGCCTGAATCTGGTAAGTCCTATGCTAAGATTTGCTGCAGAAAGACGTTCCAGGTAGGTGCACGAGAAAAGGCCGATGTAGTTGAGTAGATAAGGTCCCTGTAAGCCACGTTTCACCAATTCCATTAGTATTCGTCCCTCGTTCCGAGAGACAGCGAGTTTTGCATGCTGACAGAAGCCACGTCGTCTCCAGCGAAAATTATCTTGGGCTGCAGTAAGTGCGGTGCGCCTCTTCCCGACGAAGCGCAGTTTTGCCTCAAGTGCGGCAAGCCCGTTGCCGTGCTTCTGAAAGCGAAGCCTGTTGAGGAAGGTCCCAGCCTGGTTCAGCCTCGCCGCAAGCCGCGCATCTTTTTATGGATACTGCTCGGTTTACTCTTGGGACTCATCACCTGGGTAGCCATTAGCGACGATCCGTTTGCGCAGGGCTTACAGGAGATGATCGGATGGAAACACGACCAGACGATCCTTGAGACTCCGTTCACCGTTTCAGCACACAACTTCCGTTTCTACAAGTTCACACTGCCCGAAGGATCAGTGCACGTTTCCATCGTCGGCCAGTTTGCCTCCAGTTCAGGTGATACCAGGACGGCGAAACCCAAGGCCAAAGCTGCGGACACGGATGGCGATATCGAAGTCTACGTGCTGAGCGAGCCAGCCTTTGTGGTTTGGCAGAATGGATATGCGACCAGCTCGGTCTATGAGAGCGGCAGAGTGTCTAAAGGCGACATGCAAGCCGAACTTCCAGCCGGTGCAGGCGTCTACTATCTGGTTTTTAGTAATAAATACGCAGCCAAAGAGTCAAAGAACATCAGCGCCACAATTTTGCTGCGATATAAAACCTGGGTCCCAGATTGGGTCCGGGTGATGAAGTCTCGTCTATGGAACTGGCTGGGTCTCTAAGTAGCTTGTCTAAGTCAGGGTTGTCATTCCGAACTGCGAAGCAGTGAGGAATCTGATTTCGCTGGTGGTGTCCCGAAACCGCCTATCGCATCGACTCTTCAATCTCTGAAATCCAATCAGGCCGCTTGAGCACTTCGCGCGGCTTGGGGCCATCCGCGGCTCCCACAATTCCGTCCCGCTCCATCAGATCGATCAGGTGTGCCGCCCGGCCGTAGCCGATGCGCAAGCGGCGCTGCAACAGGGAAGTGGAGGCCTTGCCGAACTCGACGACCAGCTTCACTGCATCGTTGTACATCGGATCGTCTTCGCCATCGTCGACTGGACCTCCGTCATTGGTGCCGATCGCGGGGTCCTGCACCTCTTTGGGGGCCTCGAGGAATGCCTGCTGATACTCGGCCGTAGCTTGAGCTTTCCAGAACTCGACCACGGCGGCGATTTCTTTCTCGGTGACAAACGGAGCGTGCAGACGATGCACGCGTGCCGATCCTGAAGGCAGATACAGCATGTCGCCTTTGCCCAACAGAGCCTCCGCGCCGTTGGCGTCCAGAATCGTCCGCGAGTCGACTTTGGTGGCCACGCGGAACGAAACGCGGGCAGGGAAGTTGGCCTTGATCAATCCTGTGATTACATCCACAGAGGGCCGCTGTGTTGCCAGCACTAGATGAATGCCGACGGCCCGCGCCATCTGCGCCAGGCGTGTAATCGATTCCTCGACGTTACTGGAATCGAGCATCATCAGGTCGGCCAACTCGTCGATGATGATGACGATGTAGGGAATCGGCTTCTCGTCCGACTCTTCGTCGAACAGGCTCGGAGTTCCGCCCTGGTCGAAGAGTTTGTTGTATTGATCAATGTTGCGCACGCCCTTGGCGGCGAGCAGTTTCAACCGCCGTTCCATCTCGCGGACCGCGTTGCGCAGGGCGTTGGCGGCAAGTTTCGGCTCCGTGATGATCGGTGTGTAGAGATGCGGAACACCCTCGTAGTTACCGAGTTCGAGCCGCTTCGGATCCACGAGGATCAACCGCACCTGATCAGGCGTCGCCTTGTACAGGATCGACATGATCATCGCGTTGATGGCCACGCTCTTTCCAGCGCCAGTGGACCCCGCAATCAGCAGGTGCGGCATTCCGGCGAGATCGGCGGTGACGATGCGGCCGTTGATGTCTTTGCCCATGGCCATCGTCAGCTTCGACTTCGAGCCCATGAACTCCTGCGACTCGATGTTTTCCCGCAGGAAGATGATTTCACGTTGCCGGTTCGGCACCTGAATGCCGACGGTGCTCTTGCCAGCCATGCGTTCGATCAGGATGCTCTCGGCTTTCAGCGCCAGGCAGAGATCGTCGACAAGGTTGGTGATGCGGCTATACTTGATGCCGGCCTCGGGCTTGTACTCAAACGTCGTGACGACCGGACCAGGATTGATTTGGGTGACTTGTCCGTGGACATCGAATTCCGCGTATTTCTCCGTGAGGACCTGCGCGAGCATCTTGAGTTCGTCGGCATCCACGGCTTGCTGCTCGTCCGGACGCTGCAGCAGGCTGCTCGACGGCAGTTTGAATCCACCAGCGGCGATACGTGGCATCGTGGTCTTGGCTTTCTGTCCGCTGTCGGCTCGTTCGGTCACTTCCGGGTCGACTCCTGCTTCCTGAGCAGGCGTAGCGAGCGATTCTTCCAGGATTCCGCCAACTGAGGACTTCGTCGGTGCCTTGGCGGCTTCTTCTTCCGCCAGCATGCGTTCGATCCCAGTGCGTCGCGGCTCGGGTTGCGCCTGAGGAGCAGGAGCATTCGGACGCGGCTGGATCAGTTGCGTCTTCACCACGGGCTTCGTAATCCGGCGCTGCTCCAATTCCTTCTGCTGGCGCCTGCGAGCGCGCTCCTGCTTCCAGTCTTTGTAGCGATTCCAGAGTGCTGTGACGAACGCAAATCGCGTCGGCACCCATAACTGAATCGACGAGAACGAGAATGCCGTTGAAAGATAGAGGGCGGTTGCCAGAATCGTGCAGCACACGATGTACGCGCCGACGAGATTCAGATAATGGATGAGGAAGTCGCCGACGACGCGGCCAACCAGGCCTTCAATCGGAATCGAATGTGCCCAGAGCAGATGTCCGGGCAAGAGCGCGAGCATAGCGGGAACGAACATCACCAGCCAGACTCCGCCAAGGCTCTTGGCCAGCGGGGATTGGACCTTCATCGACCGGAACCAGCGCGCTCCCAGCATTGCCGGGAAAACCACCAGAAGGAATGCGCCGATGCCTAAGAACTGCAGGAATGCATCGGCGGTATAAGCACCGACCACGCCGATCCAGTTGCGGGCAGCGTGCGACCCATTGAGGACCGATGCGCTGTTCCATGAAGGGTCCAGAGGAGAGTACGAGACGAGGGCGAGAAGCAGGAGGAGCGCGGAGACACACATCAGGAAGCCGACAAGTTCATTGAGTCGCCGGTTCCCGGTGGGCACAAAAATCGTCGCCAGATAATCCATGAAGGCCGGATTTTCGCCGAAGACAGGTCTTCAGCGCCGTAAGCGGCCAGAGCGCAACTATTATGGCAGGAAGCGGGGGTTCCTACAATCAGGGAATCTTGGATGGTGTTTATGTGGTTATCTCAATGAGCAAGTGGCAGTTAGGAATGAGCAATGAGCAATGAGCTGTGACCAGTGGCTTGCTCGCAGCTCATTGCTCACTGCTCATCGCTCAGGGCTGCTTTACGCGAGCTTCGCTGCGAACGCCAGCACCAGAATTCCCACGATAATGCGGTAGATCGCGAACGGTGTGAATCCGCGTTTGCGGACCCAAGCCATGAACCATGCGACCGAGGCATAGGCCACAATGAACGAAACGATGAAGCCGATGGCGAGCACGATCCAGCCGTGGGCGTCGATCTGTGAGACTCCGATTGGGTTCTCGCCTTTACCACGCAGCGACTTGTACAGCGTGTAAAGCGTGGCTGCGGCCATTGTTGGGATAGACACGAAGAAGGAGAACTCCAGCGCCGAGGCGCGCGACATTCCGGCGATCTGTCCTCCCGCAATTGTGGACATTGATCTTGACGTTCCTGGGAAGACCGCCGAGAAGATCTGGCAAAATCCGATCCAGATCGACTGTCCGAGGCTCATGTCTTCCATCTTCCAGGTGTCAATCTTGCTATTGGCGGTCGGACCGGCAGCTTCGGCCTTGGCCTTCATCGCGTCGACGATCCACATTACGATTCCGCCGATCAGCAGCGAATAGCCGATGATGGTGATGTCTTCCAGATGTTTGCCAATCACCTTGGTCAACAGGAACGATGGGATCGCCGTGACGACGAAGGCGATCATCACGAGGCTCAGAGGATGCGTCAGGACCGTGCGGTTTCCGCTTTCGCCGCGCGGGAAGGTCGATAGGAACTTGAGGATCCGGCTCCAGAAATACAGGGGGAGACACAGAATTGCACCAAGCTGGATGACGATGGAATACATCTTCCAATAACCGTCCGAAAGGCTGATGTGCAGCAATGCTTCGGAAATTCGCAGATGCGCGGTGGAGCTGACCGGCAGAAACTCAGTGAGACCTTCGACGATGCCAAGAATCACGGAAAGCAGGTAATCGTTCAATCGTCCTCCCCGAAAAATCGGAAAGCTAGTATCTCAGAAATGTTGGATTGAAGGTTGCGACCGGGTTAATCCGGGGGCTGGAGGCGTTTCCGGAGCATGACCCGAACGCCCGCATACAACGCGGCGTTCAGCAGGCCGATGACGATCCACAGAATGTAATAACTGTCTGTGCCGATCTCGGTCTGCCGCGTGATAGAAAGAATTGACGGCGGACAGAGGAGAAGGAAGCCCAGCATGATGGAAGAACTGCGGGCGACCATGGACGGGGAATCCGTCAGCAAACGATACGACACGTATGCCGCGGTGATCGAGAAACCCAGAACAGCAGAGCGGAAGATGCTGTGGCCAGATGCGCTCATCGTTCAGTCAGTCGATGTTCAATCAGTCGAGTTGCCGTAAGTCACAATGCCCTGCTGAATGTAGTAGAGCAAACTGCTCGCGCGCAAGGCCCATTGACTTTGTCCGTACTGGCTGACGATTCTTTGAGCGAGATCGAGCGCACGCGCCTTTGCTGCCTCGGACTTTTTCTGGTTTGCTTCTGTCTTGTAGATCTCGATCAGTGCCGATTGACGCCACGCCGCCTCGTATAAAGCTTGAGGAGCGGCGGGCGACTGATCGTGCTCCTTTGCGTACTTCTCGTACATCTCGGCTTCTTTTTCCGGACACTTCGATGCGCTCTGCCAGTCGCCGCAGAGCTTGTTTTCGAGCAGGCGGAAAGCGGCGAGGTCGGCCCACTTCGTACCCGGAAATTTCTTCATGACCAACTTCATCCACTCTTCGTCCATCTGGCCGCGCATGTAGGCGTCGCGTTCACGCGCTGAGGGGCGCGTCATGATGTCGGCGCGCTCCATCTGCCAGCGGATGTCGGCTGCGCGATACAGTCCTTCGGCCGCGAGCGGAGAATTCGGGAAAAGATCGTAGACGCGGTAGTAGAGGCGCATGGCCTCTTGGGCGGCATCGCGGCGTCCGCGGCGGCGGCTGGCTTCGTCTTCAGAGCTGACCGCTTCGCCGAAGACAATTTTGTCGCCGTTTGGAGTGTTCATCGAAACCAGGGCCTTGGTGAGAACCCAACCGGTGATGGTCTTGCCCTGGGCGGCTTCGTCATCTTCGTCGGCGTCTTTGGCTGCCTCGCGGAGAATGGCTTCGACGTGGCTCCAATCGCGGCTGGAATCGATGATGATGAGCTCGTGCCCGCGTCCAGCCTCACCGAGTTTGGCGGTCTCGGCACCCGGGGAGACGCGGATCGTTTCCTCGTGGACGAGAGTTCCGCGCATAGCCTGGGCGAAAGCGCGGGGTGTGGAAAAGATAAGGACGAGGGTTATGAAAAAAATCGCCAGTTCCCGAAATGGGAATATAGAGGTTTGATGGGGTACCCCCCCTCCTCCCTGGTCTTGAGGAATCATTGGGTTAGCGGAACATCTCGAAATAATCCTAGAGCCGCAAGTACTTGCGGGCAAAATATTGGGAACAAAGCAGTTAGGGGATGCGTTTATCACTTTTGCCATGAATTTCCCGTTCGCGGTATCAGGATGAGCATTCGGTTGGTTGAAGTCAAGGTTATTTGAACATTCCGGGTCTGTGCAAAAGGAATTCACCACCGGGGACACGGGGTCCACAGGGAACTCCACTTCCCGCTTGTACGATGCGGCTAGGCGCGGCGGAGTTCTTTCAGCATTTGGGGTTCGATGTTGCCTCCCGAGATGATCGCTACGTTCAGCTTCGTTTGGGGGAGTTCTTTGGCGTGGAAGATGAATCCGGCGGTGGCGACTGCACCACTGGGCTCGGCTACCGTGTCGGGATTGGCGCTCAGGTACTTCATCGCCTGGCGGATTTCGTCTTCGGTGACGGTGATGATGTCGTCGACATAGGCGCGGATGTGCTCGAAGTTAATCGGCCCGATGCTCTGAGTGCGGAGTCCGTCAGCTAGGGTGCGGGAGACCTGCTCAGCAGGGAATTGAACGATTTTGCCCTGTCGCAGGCTGGCTTGGGCGTCGGCGGCAAGCTCGGGCTCGACGCCGATGACCTTTACTTTGGCATGGATGAGCTTGATGGCGGCGGCGACGCCGGAGATGAGGCCTCCTCCGCCGACGGGCGAGAGGATGGTTTCGACGTTCGGCAGGTCTTCGAGGATTTCAAGGCCGATGGTGCCTTGTCCGGCGATGATTTTTTCGTCGTTGTAGGGCGGGACGATAACGTATCCGTGCTGGGCGGCGAGTTCTTCGGCTTTCGATTTGCGTTCGTCCGATCCGGGCCCGACCAGGACGATTTCCGCGCCGAGTTTTGCGGTGGCTTCGTGCTTAATCGCTGGTGCGTTATTGGGCATGACGATGACCGCTTTTGTGTTTAGGGCACGGGCCGCATAGGCGACGCCCTGGGCGTGATTGCCGCTGGAGTAGGAGATGACGCCGCGCGTGCGTTCGGCGTCTGTGAGCGAGGCGATCTTGTTGTAGGCTCCGCGCAGTTTGAAGGCCCCGATCGGTTGCTGGTTCTCGGGCTTGAGCAGAAGACGGCGTGGGTCCTCGGCGCAGAGGGGGAAGTTGATTAGTTTCGTGCGGACGGTGACGTTTTGCAGCCGAGATTGGGCGGAGCGGACATCGGTGAGAGTGATCATGAAAGTGAGTGTGTTTACCAAGTACCCTTAACAGAGATCAGCAGCGAGATCGGCCCTTTGTCCACGAGCCATTGAAAGCCTTTCGTATCAGTTTCGCAAAATGGTTCCAGGAGAAATCAGACGTCGAGCCCAGCCCTTCTCCGAAATGATGCACTGGCATGACTGGGGTGCGTTTTGAACTATACCGTCATCGCGGGTACCTAGTCTGAGATAGAGTTGACAGCCGGTAACAGGCTCAACGTCGAGTTCTTCGTGAAGAGCGATCGCCTCCAGCTTGCCAGTTGAGAGTTGATCGGCGATCTCCTTGAGGCGTAGTACTTCGGGGCGAGTGAAGGAATAGAGCCGAAGCAGAGGGCAATCAGGACAACCTTCCGGTAAGAATTCGAGCTTCATGGAGATGTTTGAGCTGTGCCTACGGCACAGAGTATCGTTAAGTGCGGCTTTCCCGCCAGTGAACTGGCGGGCCATTTTCAGTGGTCCCTGCCGGGAGCGGAGTTTTCGCCTACTCTTGTGCTCATCCGGCGATAGCGGGGCGATCTTGCTGTAGGTCCCAGCTTTCGTGCCGTGCAACTGGCGGGATCTAGGAAATAGGAATATGACAGCGCGTCGAGAGAATTCCTCGACGCTATGGCGGCAGCGCCGTCGGGGTGGGGGTCCTTCGACTACGCATTTGCCTTCGCTGCGCTTCGGCAAATGCTTCGTTCAAAATGACAGAAACGTGGGACGGTCGAGCCCGGGAGGTGATTGCGAATGAGATCGAGTATGCGCGGAGATGCGGTTAGCGCTTCCGAGAGCGAACTTGCGGCGGTTTTGATCGAGACCTATGCCGTCAACGATGCCATGAATCAGATTCTGCTGGCGCACCTTGATCCGCGGGCGTGGCGGGCTGATCCGCCGGGCAAGAAAGGAAGCGGGCGGACGATTGCCGCTCTCTTTGCGCATCTGCATAACTGCCGGCTGGTGTGGATTCGGAATTCGGCGCCACATTTGAACTGCCCCGCGCCGTTGGATCCGGCACGGTGCACGATGAAGCAGGCGGCGGTGGCGCATAAGAAGAGCGGGCAGCATTGTCTGCGCATGCTGACCGATGCCTTGGCTGGCGGGTCAAACCGGCGCGTGACGAAGTTTAACCGGGGCAGTTGGGCTCCCGTATGGCCGGCGGGAGGCACGATGTTTGCTTATATGTTTTCGCACGAGGCGCATCATCGGGGGCAGATTTTGATGCTGGCGCATCAGTTGGGCTACCGGATTCCGCCGAACATTTGGGGAAGGATCTGGCGGTGGAACTGGTTGTGGAAGGAGGCGGGGTTTGAGACGAGACCACGGTGAGGTTGTTGCGGACGTTTCTTTCGCTCCTTCGGAGCTTGGTGACTTCTTTGTCTTGTACCCACGGCTTGCGCCGTGGGCTGCATTCTATCGCCGCTTCGCGGCTGCCCTTCGAGTGGTAGAGAGTCGGGGTGGGGATCCTTCGAGTGCGCATTTGTCCTGGTTTTGCTCGGGCAAAGGTTATTACTCAGGATGACAGCTCGAGAAAGATCGATGACAATGCGCCGCTCGCGGACAGCCGAAGGCGGCTGTCCCACATGAGTCTTCCGGGCGCTAGATTTCCAAGATAACCGGCATGATTAGCGGGCGCTTTTGGGACTGCTTGTTGATATAGCGTTTTAGGTCGGCGCGGATTTTTTCTTTAATTACTCCGTAGTCGCCTTTTTCTTCTTCGCTGGAGAACGCCAGCGTGTCTTCGACGATGCGCTTGGCGCCTTCCATGAAGCCGTCTTCGCCGATGTTGAAGCCGCGAGTGACGATTTCTGGGGTGGTCTCGACTTTTCCTGACAATTTGTTGATGGCGATGATGGGGAGCACGATGCCGTCTTCGCTCAGGTGGCGGCGGTCTTTGATGATGAGATCTTCGACCACGTCCGTGCGGTTGCCGGAATCGATGCAGACGCGGCCGACGTTGACTTTGCCGGTTTTGCGGGCGCCGAGTTCGTCGAATTCAAGGATGTCTCCGCTTTCGATCAGCATGACTTTGCCCACGGATCCTCGCATGGCGGCGGCCATTTCTGCGTGCAGTTTGAGCTGGCGATATTCTCCGTGGACTGGGACGAAGTATCGCGGCTTCACGAGATTGATAATGAGCTTGAGCTCTTCTTGGCTGGCGTGTCCGGAGACGTGAACCGGCGGGCTCGTTCCGTCTTCGTAGATGACGTGGGCCTCGCGGCGGAAGAGGTGGTCGATCATCCGGTAAATGGTTTTTTCGTTGCCGGGGATGATGCGGCTGGATAGAACGACGGTGTCACCCTTCTCGATTTTCGCATGCTTGTGATTGTCGACCGCCGCGCGGCTGAGCGCCGACATGGGCTCGCCCTGGGTCCCGCTGATGAGCACGCAGACTTTTTCCGGCGGAAAGTTCTTCATCTCGCCGGGATTGATGACCAGCCCTTCGGGAACTTCAATGTAGCCGAGGTCCTCGGCAATTTCGGCCGAATTGTTCATGGAACGGCCGATGAAGGCAACTTTTCTTCCGTGCTGGTGCGCGAGTTCGACTGCGAGATTGATGCGGTGAATCGAGCTTGAGAAGCAGGAGATGAACAAGCGGCGCTTGGTATGCGCGAAAACTTCGTCGAATTTGCGGCGGACGGCGCGTTCGCTGGGCGTGTATCCCTTACGCTCGACGTTGGTGGAGTCCTGAAAGAGCGCGAGTACGCCTTCTTTGCCATATTCGGCGAAGGTGTGCAGGTCGAAGAGCTTGTTGTCGGTGGGCGTGGGATCGACCTTGAAGTCGCCCGTGTGGATCACCACTCCAAGCGGGCAGTGGATGGCGAGCGCGACACAATCGACCAGGCTGTGCGTGACCCGGATTGGGTGGATCGTGAATGCGCCCAGCTTAATGCGCTCATTGGCGCGCATTTCGCGCAGGTCGGCGTCGTCGAGCAGGCCGTGCTCGTCGAGCTTGTCTTCGACGTAGGCGAGCGTGAACTCGGTGCCGTAGACCGGGACATTGAGTTCGGAGAGTATCCAGGGTAACGCGCCGATGTGGTCTTCGTGGCCGTGCGTGAGGATGATGCCGCGTACGCGCTGGCGGTTTTCGATCAGGTAAGAGATGTCGGGGACGACGATGTCGACGCCGAGAAGTTCGGCCTCGGGGAACATGAGGCCCGCGTCGATGACGATGATGTCGTCACCCCAGCGGAGGGCCATGCAGTTCATTCCGAACTCGCCAAGCCCGCCGAGAGGAATGACGTGAAGCTTTCCAGTTGGCATGGGGTGTAAAGAGAATGCTAGCACAGCGGGAGGAAAGGACGGTGATCAGTGATCAGTGTTCCGTTGTCCGTGTCATGACTGTCGGTTCCTAGCGAGGCCCTTCTTACCGACCATTGGCCACTGCTTCTGCAGTATTTCCCGAATGGCTTTCTCCGTGCTGCTGCGATAACGTTGAGGGATGGCGGAAGAGCGGAAAACCTGGTTGCGGCGGCGGGTGGAATCGGCCCTGACGATGGGCTTTACTCGCGCCTATGAGACGGTGCGCGTGGATCCGTACAAGTTTCTGCTGCAACTGCGTATCGCGTATCGCGTGCCTGTCAGCGGATATCACGGAGTGTATTCGTTGGATGTCCGGGAACTGGATATTGTCTCGGAGTCGATCATTCGCAGCGGGATGAAAATTGCCGCGCTGGAGGGTGCAGGGCTGGGACTGGGCGGGTTGATCACCATTGTGCCGGACCTGGGGATTCTGTCGGCGATTACGATGCGGACCATCCAGAAGCTGAGTCTGCTGTACGGATTTGAATACAACACCGATGACGAGATTGCGGAATTATGGATTGCCGCGGCCACCGCGGCCGGTGTCGATCTAAGCCGCGAGCTGATCGAGAAGGAAGTCATCAACCGATTTGTGCCGCGCGTGATTCAACGGATTGCCGCGCGCGCCAGCGCCGAAGTCGTAGAAAAGTGGGCGGGCCGAGTGATTCCGCTGGCCAGTTCGGCGATCGGAGCAGGATTGAATTACTGGTTCGTGCGCGCATGGGGCGAGCGGGCGCGAACGCATTTTCGCGAGCGGCATCTGAGCATACGGGCGCGTCAGGCCTTGACGGAGGGCAACCTGCTCTCGTCTGGCAATTAATTTCACCACAGAGATACAGAGAAAAGGAAGAGAAGTCGATTTCTCCATGCCTCTCTGTCTCTGTGGTTAAATCGATTCATGCCGATTTTTTCCTGTTCAGCCATTTTGTTCGATCTGGATGGAGTGCTCTGCGACTCGACACGCGCCGTCGACCGCGAGTGGCGGGAGTGGGCCGCGCGCAAGGGCGTTGATGGCGATGCCATCATGGCAATCGCGCATGGAGTGCGAACGGTGGAGGTGATCCGGCGAGTGGCGCCGCATCTGGATGCGGAAGCCGAGGCCACCGCGATTGAGACTCATGAGGCGATAGATCATCGGGGAGTGGTAGTCATGCCCGGCGCGATTGATCTGGTGAAATCGATTCCTGATGGGCGATGGGGCGTCGTGACTTCGGGTACGAGACCGCTGGCTACGAATCGATTGCAATATTGTGGATTGCCTGTGCCTGAGGTTCTGGTGACGTCGGATGATGTGACGAACGGAAAGCCGCATCCCGAACCGTATTTGAAGGGGGCCGAGAAATTGGGATTGCGTCCGGGCGAGTGTCTGGTGATTGAAGATGCGCCCGCGGGGATTCAGTCGGCGAGGACGGGTGGGATGCAGGTGATCGGGTTGGCGAGTACGTATGGGGCGGGGAAACTGAGTGAGGCCGACGCTGTGGTGCGGGCTTTCTCTGGGATTCAGGTCAGTGCGAATGGGGCGGGGAAGCTGGCCGTGACAGTGCGATGACGGCTGTGCCGAACGGTGCCATGGGAATTCCGGGAAGCTTAAACCGCATAGGCGGTGTCCTGATTAATGTGAATCCCATCCTGCGAATCGGTGCGTCGGGTCTTCTGCTCCCGTGTGGTTTGGACACCAATCCTGTCTTGCTGCAGGCGAGCTCTGCCGATCAGTATCCAAACGAACGGCCAGCCTTTCGGCTGTTTCAGAGGCACCTCTCTCCGCTTCGTTCGGGCCTCTCTAACCAAGGAGCCGTTCGTCGGGTTCTCGGAGATCCGGCTACAGTGAAGAGAGAAGAGTGGATTATCACACCGACGTACAACACGACAGGCGGCCCCGTTTTACCATCTGGTGCACGGCGCGTGGGCACAAATCGTTGTTAGACCAGCATTATGGATGTGGAACGTGAAGTTCCCTAGAGCCTTCGTGCACTGTCACGCGTCCGTATCAGAAATCAACGTTTCGTTTGACGTCTATCGCGACAAGTTTGGCCTGGAGTACTGGCTTCATGAAGAGGACTCGAAGTCCGGCAAAAAAGGTGACTTGTTCCCAATTGTTTATGGGCGGTGAGCCGCAAGTTCAACCCTAAGACCATTTGTTGAAAAAGCTGAGCGGTCGCGGTGAGAGGTTTCTGCCTTGTGATGATCGCGGGCTACCGCAGCCAGTCTTCCAGTTCAATTCCGCGATCCGTCTTTTCATCACGGTACTTCACAATCACCGGAGTGTAGAGCGAGAGATTCCAGTCGGCGGCTGGACCCTTCTTCACTGCACGCGATCCCGGAACTACTACTGCATTCTCAGGAACTTCCAGCGGCGTATCTGCCGTTGCGCGGTAGACTTCGCTTTTCACAAGATCATAGAGCGGTGTGGAGCGGGTCAGGATCGTTCCTGCTCCCAGGACTGCTTTGGCTCGCACCAGCGTGCCTTCGAAGATGCCGCAGTTGCCTCCGACGAGGACGTCGTCTTCGATAATGACCGGGGCGGCGTTGACTGGTTCGAGGACGCCTCCGACCTGCGCGGCGGCGCTGAGGTGGACGCGCTTGCCGATCTGCGCGCAGGAACCGACCAATGCGTGCGAATCGACCATCGTGCCTTCGTCGACGTAGGCGCCGACGTTGATGAACATCGGCGGCATGCAGATGACCGACGGGGCCACATACGCCCCCACACGTACAGAAGACCCGCCTGGGACGACGCGGACGCGGTCAGACAGCGCGAACTGGCGGGCTGGGAAAGTGTCTTTATCGACGAATGACAGGCCTGCGGACATGTCGGCGAGGGCGCCTAGACGGAATCCGAGAAGGATGCCTTGCTTCACCCAGGCGTTGACGATCCAGCGGCTGTCTTTCTTTTCGGCGGCGCGAATTTTGCCTTGCGTGAGTTGATCGCGGAATTCGAGGAATGTTTTTCGGGCGTCGGGATCAGGCTCGACTTCGCCTTGCGCGGCTAGGCGCTCGATGGAAGATTTCAGGCTCGACATGAATTGATGATTGTCGATTGGTGGTTGCGGATTTGTCAAAAATCATCGCCATAGGGGACACAGTGGGTTACAGGGGACTTGCGGGTGCGGAATTACGGTAGGGAGGCTTCGACTTCGCATTGCGGATCGCTTCGCTCACCGCACTGCTCCGCGCAGCATGACAGTTTGGGAAAGGCACCGGGTGACGGTTTCAATCAACAATCAAAAAATCACACAATCGACAATCTTTCACACGCACTTGCACTCGCTGCGGATCAGAATGTTCGCCATGGTGTGGGCGATTTCGCGGGCTTCGGGGAGGGTGGAGTAGGGGCCGTGCCACTTGGCGTGGTTGACGTCGTGGCCGGAGGGGCGTCCTTTGCCGTGGCTGCATTGGCCGCAGGTGCCACGGTGCAGGACGATTTTGTGTGGTCCGGCGACCCAGTTTTCGTAGATGAAGAAGTCGGCGGCCTCGGGAGTAGGGCCGGTAGGTTTGCTGATCAGTCCGACGTCGGTTACTACTCTCTGCAGCTTCGAACGAGTGTCGCGGCGCATGGGGAGGAGTGGCAGACGATACACTTCTTCCATTTTGCCCATCATTGTGAGAACCGCCTTCACCGGCAGCGGGCTTGATTCGATGAAGTTGGCCTGCATCAGCGGCAGATATTTGCGATTCAGGGATCGCGCCGTGGACCAGTCGTTCGAGAGCGCGGCACGCGTTAGCGATGCCATCTCGTGCGGAATTTCGTTTGAGGCGACCGAGATCACTCCCACTCCGCCGAGCGCGATGACCGGCAGAGTGACTGCATCGTCGCCGGACAAGACGAGGAAATGCTCAGGGCATACCGCGATGATCTCGGCGATCTGGGTCATGTTGCCGCTGGCTTCCTTGACTGCGACGATGTTCGGGATGTCGGCGAGGCGGGCTAGCGTGGCAGGCTCGAGATTGGCTGCAGTGCGTCCGGGGACGTTGTAAAGAATGATTGGTTTGTCGCCGACCGCTTCGGCGATCGCTTTGAAATGGCGGTACTGGCCCTCTTGTGTCGGCTTGTTGTAGTAGGGCGAGGCGGTGAGGATCGCATCCACACCCGGCCGTGCGGCGAGCTCCTTGGCTTTGGCTACGGCTTCGTGGGTGGCGTTGGAAGTGGCTCCGGCGACCACGGGGACGCGTCCGGCGGCGACTTCAATCGTGGTGTCGATCACGTGCAGCCACTCGTCGTGTGTCAGAGTAGGTGTCTCGCCCGTCGTCCCGCAGGGAACTAGGAAATCGATCCCAGAATCGATCTGCCACGCGACCAAATTGCGAAGCGCCGCGTCATCGATCGAGCCATCCTGATGAAACGGAGTTACCAGTGCGGTGCCACATCCACGAAGTTGCATATGGATAAGATAGCGCGAATGGGAGTGGAGGGAAAATGCTGTGAGTGGGATCACAGGGGCTGAAGCCCGCGTAATTTGAAGGACTGCTCTTCCACGGTCCGGCCTACATTCGTGTCGAGCCTACGTTCGTCTTCGCAGGGGTCGGTTCGGGAATTACAGTTCTCGCCACACGTCCTTGAACTCGTAGAAGCCTTTCTTTACGGCGAGCCATTCGGCGGCGCGTACGGCACCCTCGGCGAAGCCGCGCCGGGACTTGGCGTCGTGGCAGAGGTAAATGCGGTCGGCGGCAGATTCGAGGACGATTTCGTGTAGTCCGACGACTTCGCCTTCGCGGAAGGAGGTGATTTCTACCTCCTCGTGACGAGGCGAGGCTTCGCGCATGAGGCGCTGAAGAGCGATGGCTGTTCCAGAGGGGGCGTCTTTCTTGGAGACGTGATGGCGTTCGAAGATCTGTCCGGAGTACTCGTGGCGGAGGGCAGTTGCCGCGGCGCGGACGACGTCGAAAAACAGATGTACGCCGATGGAGAAGTTCGGAGCGTAGACGAATCCGGTCTTGTGGCGTTCGACTAGTGAGCGAACGTGGTCGATGTCTTCGTACCAGCCTGTGGTGCCGACGACCATGTTCTTGCCGGCTTTTACGCAGGCTTCGATGTTGGCGAGAATACAGTGCGGGGCGGTGAAGTCGATGACGGCGGCCACGTCGCTCAATTTTGCGGCAGTCAGCGCCGAGCCATCGACATTGTCTTTTGCGCCCACTGAGTGTGCGTGATGTCTGCGTTCGGCTGCGATTTCCGCCACCAAAGATCCGGTCTTGCCACGGCCTAATACCAGAAGGTTCATCTGCTCTTTCCTCTCCAGATTTAACCATAGCCGAACGCAACGGACTACTGTCTGGAATTGATTGACTTCGCAATTTTCACAGAAAACCTGCGCATTCTTCCGCTGTGAGCATTGGCTGCGACAACACCGCCCATTTAGGGCGCATCCCATACGCGCGCCCCGGGGAGGGAAATGATGGATCAGAACCGAATTGCTATCGTGATTGCGCTGCTGGTGATCGCATTGATCATAATCGCGGTGATCGCATTTGTTACTTCACGCAGGAAGCGCAGATTGCAACTGCAACAGCGCTTTGGACCTGAGTACGATCGCGTGCTGCAGCAGGAAGGCGATCCACGCAAAGCGGAAGGAGTGCTGGAGTTTCGCCAAAAGCGAAGGGAGACGTTCAAGATTCATCCGCTGTCGGCGTCCGACCGGTCGAACTTTGGTGTGCGCTGGAACGAAGTGCAAGCACGGTTTGTGGATGATCCGCGGGGAGCGGTGACAGTGGCCGACAGCCTTGTCACCGACGTGATGCAGGTGCGCGGATATCCGATCGGCGAATTTGATCAACGCGCCGCGGACTTGTCGGTCGACTATCCGCTGATTGTGGAGAACTATCGCGCGGCCCACGACATCGCTTTGCGCCACGGAGAGGGCAAGGCCAGCACCGAGGATTTGCGGCAGGCGATGGTCCATTACCGCCTGTTGTTCCAGGAACTGCTTGAAGAACATCCGGCCCAGCGAAAAGGAGCATAGATATGGCGACACCATTGAAAAAAGATCGGGAGCAATTCGAGGACAGGTTTGAAAACCAGGAGATTACAACAGCCGATCTGGCGCAAGGAAAGCGGCCGGCATCAGAGACGCGTGGACCGCAAGCGGTACCATCGGGTCCAGGACCGCAGCAAGTGTCCGGCACCGGGGCTGCGAGCGCGCCAGATACTGAGGTTGAGACGGAAGCGAACGAGCCATTATTTCCAAGCGAGGAACTACAAGGCCTGCGTACCCGTTGGAAAGAAATTCAAACCGCCTTCGTGGACGAGCCGCGAAAAGCGGTGGAGCAGGCGGATGGGCTGGTGGCTTCGGCCATGCAGCGGTTGGCTGAAGTATTTTCAGAAGAGCGGTCGCGACTTGAGTAGCAGTGGGATCGAGGGGAGGGTGTTTCGACGGAGAATCTACGCGTTGCGCTGCAGCGGTATCGGTCGTTCTTTGATCGGTTGCTTTCGGTGTGATCGATGGTGGCGACTACACGCCTCGCTTCGCATCGCTGGGCGGACGAAGGCGTCCGCCCCACAGCCTGCTCCAGACAATCTGGTTAGGCGAAGACTTCTGGGTCTAGTTCGGAGA